>CEVN01041831.1_pt1 | contig 14177 bp, 16 predicted proteins | sample 427041 | NCBI WGS metagenome assembly CEVN01 (sample SAMEA2623463, study PRJEB7988) | marine metagenome | biome: marine biome (ENVO:00000447); feature: surface water layer (ENVO:00002042); material: "saline water (ENVO:00002010), including plankton (ENVO:xxxxxxxx)" | depth 5 m
CCAATAACAATTTAAGGGGAAAAAATGTTTAGTCACATAATGGTTGGTGCTGATGACATAGAAGCATCAAAGAAATTCTACGATAGTATATTTTCGGTTTTGGGAGCTGAGCCTGGAGTTCTCTCAGTCAATCCGACTGGCCATAAACGATACATGTACTTTCATGAAGAGAATGTTTTTTTAATTTCAGAGCCTATAGATGATCAACCTGCAACACGAGGCAATGGAAGTACAGTAGGTTTTGCAATTAAGAGCACTGAGCAGGGCGATGAGTGGCATGAGGCCGGTATCAATAATGGTGGAACAACTTGTGAAGACCCTCCCGGAATTAGAGAAGGCATGGGAATGAAATTGTATCTAGCCTACTTGCGAGACCCTTCAGGCAATAAGCTGTGCGCGCTTCTTAACCTTTAGATTTTATGGAATTAGAGGTCGATCAGGCCAAACTAAATTTCGAAACTCACGGAAATCCTAAAAATGCGCCCCTTGTCTTGTGGCATGGGGCGGGTTGTACTTTACGGATGTGGGATAACGTAATCTCAGGTCTTGCGAATAAATTTTATGTCGTTACTTTCGATATTCGTGGTGCAGGCAAAAGCTTAAATTTTGATGACAACGAAGATGTATTCTCTTTTGAGAAATATTCTGAGGATTTAAATCATCTTTTGAGGCACTTAAAGATAGGAAAATTTAACTTATGGAGTATGGCCTGGGGTACAAGAGCCGCTTTGGCTTATTCTTCTCTGAATTCTGACAAAATTCTTTCTGCCGTATTTAGTGACGCGAGTATAGCCTATGCGGATGTTGAAGCTCAAAGAAAAGGGTTGAAAAAAGCAATGGCTAGGCAAGAATCGATGGGTATAAAGAAATTTGAATTGCCTAAAGGATGGAATGAACACATCAATAAAAAGAATGCAGGCCTTTCATTAACTGCGGCTGCAAAATTTAACTTAGATCAAGCAGTATCCAGCATCTCATATCCTTTTCTTGTCATGACTGGAGATCATGATCCGAACTTAACCTCAAGCAAAGATATAGTAAGTCAATCCGCTTCTGGTAATCTTAAGATTCTCGATAATGTGGGACACGGATCAGTACTTCAACGACCTGACTTAGTGCTGGAAAATTTTCTTTCCTGGCATAATCTACAAATTAAGGAGATTTAAAATTGAAAGGCAAAACAATCTTGATTACAGGAGCGGCCAGTGGCCTTGGAAAGGCCTGGGCCGAGCTTTTTAATCAAGAAGGCGCGAATATTTTTGCTTGTGATATTAAGGAATCGGGCTTATACGATCTGCAGGAGCTGGGTATTAAAACTTCGACATTAGATGTCTCTTCGTCACAACAAGTAAAGTCATTTATTGAACAAGCCCATGATGCAACTGGCAGGTTAGATGTTCTATTTAATAATGCCGGAATGGGATTTGGTTACAAAGTTCATGATATGCCTGAAGGTGTCTTCGAGCATCATGTGAGTGTTCATTTATTTGGAACAATTTATGGGATGCGCTACGCACTTCCTATTATGAAGAAACAAAACTATGGAAGGATCATAAACACAATTTCTAGAAACGCGGAAACTGATGTTGAAGGAACATCGGCTTATGCTGCAGCAAAAGCAGGAATATGGTCTGCAACTAGGGTGGCAGCAAAAGAAAATGCTGAACACGACATTCTAATTAATATGATTATTCCGGGACCCACGAATACAAGTATATGGGGAAAAGATATGCCTCACCTACAAAAGCCGGAAGCCACTTTTCCTACAGCAAAGCTATTAGCAAGCCTTGAAAGAGGAGGACCTACAGGAAAAGTGTATTGGGACGAGAAAGAGTATCAAATGTTTAATCAAAACAACTCTATATTGAAAAAGTAGCGGCCCACTTAGTGCGGGCCGCTATCTCATTAGTTAACTGGAAAGACTTCAAACTTTAGCGTACCTTCAAATAAGTCAACTTTGCCTTGGGCGTGATTAATCACCCCATTGTTGACTGTATCAAAAGAATACATGCTTACAATTTTTCCATCTCGACTCCACGAACCTTGAAGAGAAGCATATTGTAGCTCTCCATCTTGATTAATAGTTCTGGCTTGACCAGTGAATTCTCCGGACATTCCATCATCGCTGCTGACTGTAAAGTGATGGGTTAGGTAAACTTTTCCATAGCCTTCTCCTACAACCCCTTCAGAGGTGATTGTGCTCTCTCCATTACCAGCCGTCCATGAGGTAATGTTGAAGTTTGCTGGAAAGCTTTCTCCCTTCACTTCAAAAGCGTAAGCACCTTGTGCCATCATAAGTATAGAAGCAGTAATTCCGAGAATAGTTTTATTCATAATTTTTTTAAACATAATTTATCCTTTTTAAATAACAGGTTAGGTCACTCTAACCTTCATCACACTTTAATTGTTGAACAGGAATATACAACAAAAAAAATAGGCCCTTAGGCCTATTTTTTTATTTAATTACTTCGGTTCTGCACTGGGCTGATATTCATAGTAGCCTTCTGTCGGAATCATTAAGTGAACGTATGGTGTCCCTTTAAACATAACGTAAGGCGCTCCAGTGTCAAAATCCGTAGTTTGCGTGTCCAGACTGCTTGGGTCTCTGGGTAATAGCATTAAGTGAGGACCGGACTCAATGAAGTGCATAGGATTAGAGCCCTCTCTATCTCCTTCAGAATATGCTCTGAAATTATCCACACCAGTGTCTCCATGAAGCATCCATAGCCATCCATCGCTCTCCATTTCGGGAATGGTATTGTTCATATAAGCATCAACCCAAGCCAATGATGCAGCATCTCCACAAGCAGGATTAGCATCATGCGGGGAGTTAAATCCTCCCTCAGGCATAGGATTAAAGGCCAGACAAACCCAGCCATTTGAACCTTCTCTAAGTACCTCTCCTTCACTGCCTTTTACAGTAGCAAAATTACCTATAAAGTCAGGTGCGGCCGTGGAATAGGCCCATATTTGCCACTCTGCAGAATCATGAGAACCAGCTGGCTCACCTCCATTTGTAGATACTTCAACCTCCATTTCTGCTCCACAGGAAATTAATATGAAGCCTACAGCTAATATGATGAATTTTTTAAACATTTTTACTCCAGTAATAATTTTGATATTGTCAGTATATCTTTTCATAGAAAAAAGGAGAATATTATGAAATTATATAAAGCAGCCATAGCCATTCTGCTATCGACAGCATTTTCTTTGTCCATTTTTGCGCATGATCCTAAAGGTGAATCTTTCCAACTTTCCGGAAAGCTCACTTCTGTTGAATTAACAGATGAAGGCGGTGTTATAACTGTTTCGGCTGAAGCAGGCATATATGGAAAAGTTTTTTTAACTTACAATGTTAGGCTCAATCCTGCACTGCCTGACCAAGGTTACTTTTATGGAAGAGGAGTAGGTTTTAATGATGAAGGAAATCGCGAAGCAGGATCCAGGCAGGGCGTTTTTAGAAGAGAAGGATCTATCATGAAATTCTATTCTTTAGACGACGTTAGCGATGGAAGGCTAAATTACTGCGAAACAGTAATAAACCTCAGAACAGAATCAGTTGAGATGACTTTTTATCCATTCTAACTGCTGATGATTTTAAAAAACCCTCCCTTAGGAGGGTTTTTTTATGCTAAGTTTCATTGACTTATTTCAAAGATTAGGAGGACAAGTGGGCGCTACTGAACTATTACAGCTAACAACCTTATTAAAAGTTATTTTATGGATAGAAGTTATTGTTTATATGGGGATAGGTATTTTCGAAATATTGGACTCTTTTTCGACAGAAAAGCCTTGGAACATGAGAAATGGAAAGGTGAATAGTTATTTGGCCATGAGAGAGGTCGTAAGTTATAAGATGCATGCAGCGGTATGCTTTTTGCTAGGCTTTGTGGCCCTCAATGGTCTTATTGAAGGAGCAATTACTAGGTTTGAGCTAGAGCTAATCTTTATAAGCCTTGCATTAATTATGATGCTTTTGTGGATGGTCTATCTTCCTGGTAGGCTTGGGTTTGTAATAACTTTCTTAACAAAACCTGAAACAAGTCTCCAAATTATAATGTTTATTTTCTTTGCAGACTTAATCAGGCCTTGGGTTCTTTATCTTTGTGTTTTTCTAAACTTATGGGGGTTTTTAGTCTATTTCGTTCATACAAGGAGAAAATCTATTTATCCATATCAATATGAAACTATTCGGCAAGATTCAATAGACGCTGGTTTGGAGGAGGGTAAAGTGGAGGCTTTGGATAAAATGGCGGGCTATTCTAAATAGATTTGTGATAGTGCTAAGTATTGATTTCAATTGGACACGGAGGAAATAGATTTGAGGAAAAGTCTATATTTATTAATCATTTTCTTATTGGTTTCGTGTAGTGAAAGCGAAGAAGTTAGTCTAAAAGAATTTAATTTAATAGAAGATGTTTTTGACTCTGGAAAGAGGTTGATGTCGTTGCCTTATGGCTTGCATACATTAGAAGAAAACAACCCTATGCAAAATACTTTAATCATAGGAGTGCACGGCAGTAACAGTCGAGGATACGAGTGGATATACCCTCTCAGATCTCTGGATGATTCAGATAAACTCATAGCTTTTTTTCGCTGGGATGACAGCTCATGTCCTGGTCCAGGCATTAAATCCCTATCCCAAAATTTAAGTGATTTACTTGTGGAGAAACAAAACATTAAAAAAATTATTTTGCTTGGTCATAGCTATGGAGGGATTCTGGTAGCTTCTTTCATGCAAGATTGGAAAGAGAAACTTCCTTTAGAAATTCATGCAATTGCTGCACCCCTTAAAGGCATGGGTCCTATTTCATCAATGTGTGGTTATAAATCTCCCAGAGCAACTCTAGACAATACAAGCCTCCATCAATGGAGGACAATTAAAGAGCTTGACGGTGCTTTTAAGGATTTAGACTACGACCCTCAAGAAACTATGATTCTAAATAGTAAAATAACTAGGCTCCCAGAAACTTATAAAGGTAATAAGCTAGGACATAATTGGTCTATCAGTTGGGTGGCGGATGAGATGCTTGGTTTAAATTAATGAGAGGATAGTTCTATGAAAGCAGTAGAAACTATATTTCAAAAACGCGGTATTAACTATGGTTGGGCAATGGTATTGGTTGTCTTTACTCTAAGTGGTTTAGCATTTGGCTCAATGGCATCAATTTCTGTTTTCCTAAAGCCTGTTTCTTTGGAATTTGGCTGGTCTAGAGGACAAACCTCGTTTGCTTATACGATCGCATCCTTTGCTTCTGCAGCTTTTGGTGTAATTTGGGGTCAGGTTGCAGATAAGTACGGTACTAAATGGTTTGGGCTTGCTGGCGCATTAAGTATGAGCTTAACTTTATTGGCTTTAAGCTCTCTAAATTCTATCTATCAATTTTACCTTTTATATTTTTTATTTGGTGCATTAGGATCGGCACTTTTATTTTCACCCCTTTATGCCAATGTGGGGTTCTGGTTTAGAGAGAATCCTGGTCTTGCGCTAGGAATTGCTGCCTCAGGTGGTGCAGTAGGACAGGCTTTTATTCCTCACCTAAGTGGAATATTGATACTAAGTTACGGATGGCAAAGTGCTTATATTTATCTTGCGCTTATTTATATTTCTATCTCCTTGCCTATCTCGCTGTTGATCAAAGAGTCTCCCTGGAGAGTAGATGCTCGCTCTGATGCAATAAGCGAAGAAAGGCATTTTCCTCTTTCTGAAAAGGCAGTCGTTGCGTGGATAAGTTTTGCTGTAATTTTTTGCTGTGTCTGCATGTCAGTGCCAATAATGCACTTGGTACCACTGCTGACCGATAAGGGTTTTAGCTTGGAGTTTTCAACATTCGTATTGATGCTTTTAATGATTTGCGGAGCATTTGGAAGAATATTTGGTGGCATGTTAGGTGATTATATAGGTGCTTTGCCTGGATATTTTTTAATGTCGCTTGGCCAAACTATTTTCGTGGTTTGGTTCCCTCATTTGGTTTCTCCCTTGGGAATTTATGTTATTGCTGCCTTGTTCGGTTTTACCTATTCAGGAGTGATGTCTAGCATTCTTGTCTGCACAAGGATGATGGTGTCTGCTAAGTTTGGTGCAAGAGCCATGAGCTTAACTTCTTTTTTTGGATGGATAGGAATGGGGTTGGGTGGTTTTCTTGGCGGTTATTTATTTGATATTTATGGCGATTATACTTGGGCCTATACAATTGCCGGAATATCAGGATTTATTAATTTAATAGTCCTTTCATTTTTCTTTCTTCAAATTAGAAGAAAAAGTAATCTCGCCTTAAACTAAACTCTGCAATGACCGCTGTTGAAACAAAGAAAGTGAATCTTATGGGCCTCAGCAGAGAGTCCCTAGAAAACTTTCTTGTATCTATTGAAGAGAAACCATTTAGAGCTACTCAGATCATAAAATGGATTCACCAAAGAGGTGTATCGGATATTTCTCAAATGACTGATTTATCTAAGAGTCTTCGAGAAAAGCTTTCGGAGATTTGTGAAATAAATGTGCCAGAGGTGGTATACGAAAAAACTTCAAATGATGGAACGAAGAAATGGGTAATAAAAGTAGATGAAAGAGATTTAATCGAGATGGTCCTGATTCCAGAAAATAACAGATCTACACTTTGTGTGTCTTCTCAGGTCGGCTGTGCGGTTGACTGCAGTTTTTGCGCTACTGGCAAGCAAGGATTTTCTAGGAACCTAACCCTCGATGAAATCATAGGTCAGGTTTGGGTGGCAGCAAACTCCTTTGGGTTGCCTAGAAATCCTAATTCTAGACATATTACAAATGTAGTCATGATGGGGATGGGTGAACCTTTATTGAATTTTGAGCCGGTTGTGGATGCGATGAATCTGATGGTTGATGATAACGCTTATGGTCTATCTAAAAGAAAAGTTACGTTAAGTACTTCTGGCATTGTTCCTAAAATTGACGAATTAAGCAAAGTAACCGATATCGCACTTACGATTTCTCTTCACGCTCCAAATGATGAATTAAGAAATGAGTTAGTTCCAATTAATAAGAAATATCCCATACAAGAACTTTTGGATGCGGTTAACCGTTATGTTGAGTCTTGTAATGACAAAAGAGTTACTACCATTGAATACATTCTCATCGATAAAGTGAACGATGGTCTGGATCATGCAGCAGAGCTTAGCCAGCTCTTAAGACAACTTCCTTGTAAAATCAATCTTATTCCATTCAATCCTTTTGAAGGCTCAGGATATTTGAAACCATCTGGTAACCGAATCAAAAGATTCCAGTCATATCTTCAAGAACAGGGCTATGTGACAACTATTAGATCAACACGCGGAGACGATATTATGGCGGCATGTGGCCAGCTTGTAGGCCAGGTCAACGACAGAACACGTCGAAAAGAAAGATCTATAAAGAATCAAATTAAAGCTAAGGCCATACAGTGATCACCAGTGTCGCAGTTATTGGTGCCGGCATATCTGGATTAACGGCCGGTTACGCGATAAGAAAAAAAGGTATAGCTGTAGATGTCTACGAAAGGTCTCATTCCATTAGTGAATTTGGGGCGGGCATAACTCTCTCTAAAAATGCTACCTCTTTATTGGAAAACATTGATCTCCTTAGTGAGATTTCAGAGAAGGCTTACCATCCTATGAAATCTTATGTACGCGAATACAAAAGTGCTCGAGAAATTGCTTCTGTTGAATTGGATGAAAGCTTTATCTCTTTAGATAGAAGAGATTTGATAAATACCTTGGCGTTTTCTTTCAAATCAGCTGGAGGAAATCTAATTCTTGATCATGAAATAAATTATCTAAATGCTTCTACCGGGGATGTGGGCATTGAGGACCGTACAAAAAATTATGACTTAATTCTAATTTGTGATGGTATCAAGTCTGCCTTGAGAGCTCAGATATACGATAATTTAGAACCAAAATTCACAGGCTATGTGGCTTGGCGGGGTATGGTGAGAGCTGAACAATTACCTAAATTTCAAGGCAGTAATAAAGCCAATGTATATTATGGGCCCGGAGGCCATATCGTCCATTACCCAACAGGACGTGATGATTATATAAATTTTGTGGCTATAGAGAGTAAAAGTTCTTGGCATGAAGAGTCATGGAGAACTGAAGGGGAGGCGAAAGATTTATTAAGTAAATTTGCTAATTGGAATGAAGGACTCATACATATGATGGCATCAGCAAATAAGGTTTATAAATGGGGAATCTTTCAAAGACCTCTACCACAAAAGCTTTTCCAGGGTCGATCTGTCTTATTGGGAGATGCAGCACATCCGATGGTACCTTTTTTGGGTCAAGGAGCATGTATGGCTATAGAAGATGGCTACGCTTTGGCTGAAGTCATAGAAGGCTGCGATGACTTAGCACTAGCTTTGGAAGATTTTAATAAACTACGAAAAAACCGAAGTAACTGGATACAGAAAAGGTCTTTGATGCAGGGGCGTTTTAATCATGTATCTACCCCTTCGATCATGTCATTAAGAAACCTTATAACCAAGGCTGTTCTTAAACGAAGTGTTGAAGGTCTGCATTCTTACGACCTTGATAGAGAATTAAAGGCAATTAGGAAAAGATAGACTGTTTTATCCTTGCTTTTAATCTTTGAAACGATAATCTAAGTAAGTTTCTAGGGAGGAGAAAATGAGTTACGCACAACACAGAAAAATAATTGATGCTGACAGCCACGTGATAGAGCTTGATAATTTTTTGCATGAAGTCGCTGCAAAAGAACACAAAGATCTCATACCTTTAATGTCAGCCCAAAAAGAGCTACCTGTCATTCAGGCAGGCCTCGAGCGCGGCCGAGAGCTCTTTGAGAAAAGACAAAAGGATCCAGAGACTATGGCTAAATTTGAAGAAGCCATATTAGATAATACGAAAAGTGGATGGAACAGGCTTGGTGCCTTTGATCCTAAAGAGAGATCACATGCTCTAGATCTATTTGGTTATTCTCTCCAATGGGTATTGCCTACTTTTTCATTTCATCAGATTGCGCATACAGATGATTTGGAAGTTCTAGAGGCAGGCGCTTTGACTCTCAACAAAGCAATGGGAAGTTTTTGTGAGGCTGATGAAAGATTAAAGGCAATCGGTTATCTACCGCTTCAACTAGGGCCGAAGAAAGCTCTAGAGATTATGAAAAGAGGTTTTGAAGATGGGTGTTACTCTTTCATGATTGATACCAATGAGCCAAATGATGAGAACATTTCATTTACTCACCCAGATTTTGATCCTATTTGGGACCAATTCGTACATACTAAAGCCCCTTTTGTAATTCATGTGGCCGTTAATGGTCATTATAAAGCTGTTTCAGAAAGCTTTAAAAACAACGGTAAAACCGAACTGGAGTTAGGTGGAGATGCACCTGCTGGCGAGCTTGGCTTGATGACCATCAATAGCAGCGCAGAGCTGTTTCTTTCAGCAATGATTTTTGATGGAGTGTTTGAGAGACATCCAAATCTAAAGGGCATATCGATGGAACATGGAGCTTTTTGGCTGCCTTCATGGTTAAAGGCCTTAGATTACACTGCTTCTCTCTTTAAGAGAAAGAGAGAGTTCAAAGAATTGCCTTCTGAAACTGCTAAAAAGCACATCAAAGTTTCGCCTTTTGCTGGAGAACCAGTTGGCTGGATAATAGAAAATGTTGGTCCGGAGATGCTTGTGTATGCCTCAGATTATCCTCACCCTGAAGGCACATCTGATCCGATAAGGAAGTTTGAAGCTACAATGACAGGTTGTGATGAAGAGACAATGAAAGCCTTTTACCATGGGAATATGGAGAATCTCATGGGCATAAAGTTATAAACTTTGACAGAAAACAACACTAAGGCCCCTCTGGGTACAACTATATCTTATGGTATGCCTGCTATAGGTGCAGGGTACATGTATCTCCTAATGAGTCTTTATGTGATGAAGTTTTCTACCGATGTGCTTCTCATAGCCCCTGCTGTTATGGGAGCTATATTTAGTATCTCAAGAATCTGGGATGCTATTTCAGATCCTATTGCGGGATATCTAAGCGACAGAACAACATTTAGATACGGCAGGAGGAGAACTTGGATGTTGTTGAGTTTTGTTCCTATTTCTTTTGGATTTCTGGCCGTATTTTCTCCACCTGAGACTATGCAAGGCCAGTCGTTAGATCTTTGGATGATGATTGCGATCTTAAGCTTTTACTCAGCAATAACTCTTTTTAATGTACCTCACATGGCTTTAGGGGCAGAACTCTCTGAAGACTATCATGAGAGAACTAGGCTATTCGGAGTAAGGCACATAGGCTTCACTTTAGGTTCAATTTTGTCTTTGGTTTCAATGAGTCTATTGATTAGTGAGGAAAATAGCCCGACAGGTGATGTCAGAGAACTGGCAGGAAACTTAGCGTTAATTGCTGTCATAGCAATGACGATGATGATATTTTTCTCTGTTTCAAGACTCAAAGAAAACCCAGAATTTCAAAATAGAGTAAATAAAAATCCCTTTAAAGCCTTTAGAGATATATGGGTTAACCCTCATGCAAGAATTCTTATCATCGTGTTGTTTATTGAGAATCTTGGTGGTGCAGTTATTGGAGTTCTCACTCTATATGTTACTCAATATATTGTCGAAGCTCCGGCTTGGGCTCCTTTAATTATTTTTGCTTATATGCTCCCCTCCGCATTATCGGTACCGCTTTGGATACCACTCTCTAGAAAGTTTGGAAAAATTAGATTATGGGTGTTTAGTCTGGCTCTTACAGGGATTTCTTTTGGCGGAATATTTATTATCCCCTTCTTAGATTCTGTAACAGAACGATTGATTGTTATGTTCCTCGGGGCTGCATTGGGTGGTATGGCAGCTGGTTGTGGAGGAGCAATTGGCCCTTCAGTGAAAGGTGACGTTATAGATTATGATGAGTATCTCACCGGAGAAAGAAAAGAAGGTTCTTATTTTGCTGCTCTTAATTTCGTTTTCAAAAGTGCAACAGGAATTATGCTCTTAGTTACTGGATTTGTTTTGCAGTTTTCAGGGTTTGTTCCCAATCAACCACAAACTATGGAAGTTAAGATTGCTTTAATAAGCCTTTATGGACTCGTGCCTTTAATTTTTTATAGCTTAGGTGCATATCTCTTATTTACGAAATTCAAATTTGGGGAAAGAGAACATGCTGCAATTAAAAAGAGCATGCAAGAAAGAAATTAACTAGTAATTTTCCTTTATAAATGTAACCAGTCGGGACTCAATCTCCTCAGGATGAGTTGCATGCATCATGTGATCGCCTTCTTTAACAATATATAAAGAAGAATTGCTAATCGAATCATGTGCATTTTTAGCATGGGTTATGTCAACATTTTTATCTTCGTCCCCATGAATAATCAAAGTTGGACAACAAATTTTATCGAACGGGATTGTTAGATTAGAAAACTGCTTGTAATCATTTTCTACTCCAATTCGCCTTATACTAATAGGCCATATTGACCAGATTATTTTTTTTAATTGAGCAATGTTCTGCTTATTATTTAGCAACCTTGACCTGTTTTTTTTGTTCGGGAGCATGGTTTCAGCTAATCTCGAATCACCAAATGAGGTTAAAAACCAAAGTTGTATAAAAAGCTTGTAATCCCAAGATTTAATCAATTGTTCATCCTCTGACATAAAATCTTGAGACAAGCTGACGGCTTCGAAAAGTATAAGACCGAAAGTTCTTTCAGGGTATTTTGCCGCAAAGCACATAGAAGAGGGACCTCCGCCCGAGACACCCATAATAAAAACCTTATCTATTTCCAAGGAATCTAGTAAAGCTGCGAAGCTATCTGCCTGATCTTCTGGACTTTTTCCTACAGATATATCTGTTCGTCTGTAACCGGGTCTAGAAGGGGTTAGCACCTTATAATCTTTAGTTGGATCGATAGTTTGATCACAGCCACCGGGTGAACCATGTATGTATAAAACAACAGGCCCACTCTCACCTTTCATGACAAATTCAATATTTCCTTTTGAGGTGACAAAGAAATGTGCATCTCTTATTAGTCTAATTTTATGAATTTGTTTGTATGCAATATATGGAATCAGACCTATAGCTTGAAGAAAAATATAAGGAAAAAAATAAAAAAATATGACCGCTAGGGCTATTACAGTAAGTCCTATAAGCACTTCTGTAACCATGGAGAGTTTAGGGTTTAAGAATTCCTATCGATTCTTTTTTTGGATCAAAATTTGCTGGGGAAACACTTGATCCGTCATGACCTCCTAATGTTCCATATGGGGTGAATCCAAGAATATGCTTCTGCTTATCCGTAATTTTGTCTAGTACTTCATCCCTTATACTATATTGATGATTTTCTTGTGGTTTTACCCATGGCTGTAAAAATGCAGTCGAAATATTACTTCTAATAGATCCTGATCTATTAAGTCCATTGCCATGCCAGAGCCTACCTTCCCAAACTATAGCTGTACCCTTGGGAGCAGTCAGTGAAACTGCTTTTTCTTGAATTTCTTCACCATTTGCAGTTTTGTAGTCAATTAGTGGCCATTTGTGCGATCCAGGAATTAGTCTTGTTCCACCATTCTCAGGTGAGTTATCGGAAATTAAATACATTACATTGGCCATGAAGGGGAAATTCATTGGGTGCGGTACAAGCGGCCACTGATCTTGATGAAGGGCCATTCTTTCGTTACCACTTCCATTCATATGTGCCCCCATAGAGCAGAGACAAACTTTCTCTCCAATCATGTGTTGTATTAGAGGTAGAATCTTTGGGTGATCTATAAGCTTTATAAAGCAATCACCTTTATTGATTAAGTTCCAAACCAGCCTACTTACCTTTTCTTCTTCTGAAGACTCGATCCCAAAGCCTTCATCACCTCTGACTTTAGAGCCTACTTTATATTTTTCCTCACCTAAAAATTGTTCATTAAGCCTCTGATCCATTTCTTCTACTTCTTCCGAGCTTAAAACATTCTTGATTAAGGCCATGCCATATTTATCAAGATGGGCTTTGGCTTCTTCCAAATCTTCCGTCAGAGGAGGGTAGTCTAAGGTTTCTAGTTCTGTAATTTGCATATCACTCTCCTGTAGGTTTAAGCTCTTTAATTCTTTCCGGCTCGATATCAATGATGTGGTCCATTGAGCTTTCAATTCTCCCGTAAGCGTTCCATACCTTAAAACCAAGTCTTTCTTTTAATTTCTCCGAACAGCCTTCCCATAAATCTCTGTCCATACCTAAAGTTTGATTTTCTTGTTGTCTAAATTGAGGAGAACAAAATGTAGTAAGTACACCGAGCCTATCTGTATTGCCTGTGTTAGCCCCTGTGCCGTGCCACAGCCTGCCGTCAAAAACCATCAATGTTCCAGCTTCAGCTGTTGGCTGTAATATGGGGTAGGAGCTTTGATCGTCTTGGTCAGGATGCGCTCCTGTTAAATGTGAACCTGCTACGACTTCAGTAGATCCATTAGTGGGCGAGAAATCAGACAGCATCCACATACAATTGGCAACCACTGGCGGTGAGATGCCCAAAGATAGATCGGGATTAATGAAGTTAGAGTCGGCTTTTCTGGAAATTTCCGATGGTCTTATGTAGTTTTCTCCTGCTTTGACAGGTTGCGGCATCCACCATTGATCAGTATGAAGCCCCATTCTTACACCGCCCGGCTTAGCTATGTTTGCTGAATGTGTTGAAAGTATAAAATCCTGTCCCAGAATGTGTCCCACGAGTTCATCAACAAGCGGATGAATAACCATATCTCTAAAGCACGAACCCTTATTTACTAACATCCAAAGTCTTTGATTGATACCTCCGTTTGCTTCACTAAAGGAATCTTTGTCAATTTTTCCATCTTTGAACTTTACTTCCTGCTTCTCTCCTCCATCTCGAAAAGACAAGCCTAATCTTTCTTCCGCTTCAGCTTGTTCTAAAAGTCTATCTTTTGCTGATTTGATTTCTTCTTCGCTTAGAGCTTCAGGAATTAAACAATAACCATATTTATCAAGATCTTTTTTAGCTTGATATAGATCTTTTGTATGCGATGGGCCATTTTCAAGAATCATACTAATTTGATGTTAGCATGAAAAAAAAGATGACTTCAATTCTTTGAGCTAAGGGAGTTTAAATAAATCCTCAACCTTACAGCCTAAAGTTTTTGCTATTTTTAATGCCAAAACTGTTGATGGAACATAGACTCCGTTCTCTATAGCATTAATGCTTTTTCT
>CEVN01011088.1_pt1 | contig 14143 bp, 12 predicted proteins | sample 427041 | NCBI WGS metagenome assembly CEVN01 (sample SAMEA2623463, study PRJEB7988) | marine metagenome | biome: marine biome (ENVO:00000447); feature: surface water layer (ENVO:00002042); material: "saline water (ENVO:00002010), including plankton (ENVO:xxxxxxxx)" | depth 5 m
TTGCCTGCAACTTCCTCAAAAGTTGATGTTTTGTATCCTAAATAAAAAGAGGCCAAAGCATCCAGGTTATGTCTTGTAGCGGAAGCATCAAGAACATAGCTCATCATCATTGTGTCATTTTTTATAGAGGAGATATCTACGCCATATTTTGATAAAATATTTTTATCAAATTTAATGTTCTGACCAATAAACTTCTTGTCATTGCTCTCTAAGAGTGGCTTTAGTTCAGCTAGAACATAATCTATAGCTAGTTGAGGGGTCGAATCATCTTTGTGGCCTATAGGAATATAAAAACCTTCTCCAGCTTTGAAGCTTAGAGAGATACCGACCAATTCTGAATCTATATAATCCAAACCAGTTGTCTCTGTATCAATAGCGACAGTCTCTGCCTTGGTAGCATCTTTTATAAGCTTTTTAAGCTCTTCTTTGGTTGTTATACATTTGTAGGAATTTTTTACATTTCTGGAAACAGCTTGCTTTTGAGGCGCTTCTTGCAGCCAGGCATTAAATTCTAGTTCTTTGTAAATCTTAGATAGCTCTTCCAAATTGGGTTCGCCTACCTCTAATTCTTCTATTCCTAGTTCAAGATCAACATCTGTTTTAATCTTTACAAGTTCGTGCGCTAGATCAAGAGTCTCTATAGAAGCTCTTAAATTTTCCCCGACTTTTCCACCTATCGATTCAGCATTATTTTTAATTCCTTCAATATCTCCGTATTCTTGAAGCCATTTTACTGCGGTTTTTGGACCAACTTTATCTACTCCAGGTACGTTATCTGATTTATCACCAATAAGAGCTAAATAGTCAGTAATAAGATTTGGTCCGACACCAAACTTTGTTAAAACTCCGTTTTCGTCCAGCAGTTCTCCTGACATAGTATTTACCACACTGACATTTTCGCAAACCAGCTGAGTCATATCTTTATCACCTGTTGATATGACTGTATTTAATTTTTTTTGTCTCGCTTGTTCTGCAAGCGTTCCAATTACATCATCAGCCTCAACACCAGAGACCATAATTAGCTTTATGCCCATCAAGGAAATAATGTCATGAATTGGCTGTATCTGTTTCACTAGATCTTCGGGCATCGGCGGTCTATTTGCTTTGTATTCAGAGTACATGTCATGTCTGAATGTTTTTCCCTTAGCATCAAATACAACAGCAAGAGGGCTTTGCGGGTGGTCGATTAGTATTTTTTTTATCATACTAATTACTCCCTTTATTGCCCCTGTAGGCTGATCTTTGCTGGTGGTTAGCGGTGGAAGGGCATGATAAGCACGATAGAGATAAGACGATCCATCTACTAATATTATCGGGTCTTGATCTTCGCTCATAAATTTCTATCTCTTTTGTACAGTCTGTTTCTTCCCGAGCCCTTATCTCTCCATTCGGTATCTTCAATTAGGCCAGCATTCGACAACAAATTTTCAATATCTTCTAGGTTTTCACCTCGATTACTGCCCTCTATTTCTACAAGAATGGTTTCAATAGTTAATAATAGTTTTGATGATCCTTTAAGTATCTCAAGCTCTCTTCCGTCAACATCAAGCTTGATATGATTTGGCAATAGCATTCCCTTTACCTCGCTTAAATCATCGAGGGTTATTGCCACAATAGATTGAAAGCCATTAACTTCAAATTCTCCAAATTGATTAGTATTTGTTCCTATGCTGTTATGCGAGGCCCCTGAAGACGTATCTTTCATATATAAATCCAACACACAGGTATCTGCACTGCCAGCAAAACAAAGCGCTTTGACATATTTATCGAGTCCATTAAGTCGTATATTTGCATTAAGGGTTGCATAGGACTCAGCGGAGGGTTCAATAGAAAGAACATTATTCTCTTTATTAAGAGCAGCATACAAGCTGAAAACACCAATATTTGCTCCAATGTCCCATAAGACTTCTTCCGTCTTAAGGTATCTTCTGATCCATTCAAAAGTTTCCGGTTCGCTTCGATTAGAGTCAGGATCTTGCGGAACAGATCCGGGTGAATCAACTCTAAAGTTAATCAAGCCTCTATCTGTCTTTATGGTATGAGTTTCTTTAAACGCATTCGCTAATCGCGCATATGTCTTTGTCCTGGTTCTTTTGCTTGAACCAAACGTAATCAAATTACTAAACTTTTGAATTATGTATGACCTTGTTTTGCTAATTTTTTATTCCTCGACTTAATTTTACATTACATAAAAAATAAAAAACTGAACTTTTAAGTTTTTTCGTAGTCTATAAAAATGAAAGCAAATAACTCCAACTTTCAATAAAGCTCCGAGCAACCCCAAATGTTCGGGGCTTTTTTATTTTAGTTCGTTTATTTTTTCTGTTAAGGAAATTATCCCTGTTTTAGCGGTAGCAGAGGTAGCTATGACATAATGTTTTGTTGAGAGACTTGAAAGATATTTAGCTGCTTTTAAAATTGATTGCGAGGCTTTATTTTTTGATAATTTATCTGCTTTATTCAGAAGGAGTATCATTGGAAGATCTTTACTCTCGCACCAGTCAATTAACCTCAAGTCATCGTCTTTAAACGGATGCCTAATATCCATAATAATGCATAAAGCTTTTAGGCTTTTTCTGGTCATCAAATAATTTTCAATCTCTTGTCCCCACTCAGCTCTCATTTTTTTTGATACTTTTGCGTATCCGTAACCCGGTAAATCAATTATTTTTAAATTGGTCTCTGAGCCTATTTCAAAAACATTTATTGCCTGCGTTCTGCCAGGAGTTTTACTTGTCTTTGCTAGTTTTTTATTATTTGTAAGAGCATTGAGGACGCTTGATTTTCCGCAATTAGATCTTCCGCAAAAAGCTATCTCCGACCCTTCATCCAGAGGCAAATCTTGATTAGATGGGAAGCTTCCCACGAACTTTGCATTCTGAAAGGGGGTATTCATGATTTCAGTTATATATTTAGAATCGCTTTAAAGGTTAGTATATAATGTCGGCGCGTCACATCATATTTAAAGATATATTCTCTAATGAAATTAAAAAATCTATTAGTAGCCTTCGTATCAGCTCTTTTTCTGCTAGCTGCCGGTGATCCTAAATCTGGAGAATCTAAAGTAGCTGTATGTTCTGCATGTCATGGGGCAGACGGTAATAGCGTAGTAGGTCTTTGGCCGTCTCTTGCCGGTCAAAACGAGAAATATCTTTTAAAACAATTGAGGCTTGTTAAATCCGGTGATCGAGTAATAGATTCGATGGTAGGCTTATTAGATAATCTAGATGATTCTGATTTGGAAGATATATCTGCTTTCTATGCATCAAAGAAGAATAAAGTAGGGCAAGTTGAAGAATCTAAACTAGAACTTGGTAGAAAATTATATTATGCCGGTAACTTAGAAAAGGGTGTTCCTTCATGCTCTGCTTGCCACTCACCTCGTGGACTAGGAAACGGCCCTGCTGCTTATCCTTTGCTTAGTGGCCAACAACCTGATTATGTTGCGAAAGCACTAAAAGACTATAGGTCAGGCGCACGAATCAATGAAGATCCTTCAAAGATTATGGCTGCCATAGCCTACAAGCTTGATGATACAGAGATAGAAGCATTATCCAGCTTCGTTCATGGGCTATACTAGTTTCATGATTCGTTTCAATTCTTTTCTCTTCTTAACTCTCATTTTGTTGGCAGGGTGTTCTTCGGAAGAGCCTGTAGCTTTGGAAGCCAATTCGGCTGATCAATATCGTGAAGGAGTTCATTATGTGCTCCTTGATAATCCAACAACTGTTCGCGATCCCTCTAAAATCGAAGTCACGGAAGTTTTTTGGTTTGGCTGCAACCATTGCTATGCTTTAGAACCATATATAGCGAGATGGAAGCGGGATATTTCTTCTGATGTTTCATTCATCAAATCTCCGGCTACTTGGAATGAAATCTTAAAAACACATGCCAGGATTTACTATACTGCAAAGGCTCTTGGGATCGAGCAGCAGTTTGTGCCTGCTGCATTCAATACAATTCAGAATGAAGGAAGAATGCTGACAGGAAATACAGAGTTAGAGTATTACTTCAGGGGCTTTGATATAGAGAGAGATAAATATAAATCTGTTTCTACTTCCTTCGGAGTACGCAATGCTGTTGATCAGGCAGATAAGAGAATGAAACAATGGAAAGTTACTGGAGTTCCTACTCTTATTGTAAATGGAAAATATAAAGTATCTGCTTCAAGAGCAGTCCGAACAGATCAACTATTTGATGTAGTTGATTTTCTAGTTGAAAAGGAAAGAAACTAGAATCCAAAGGTTTTGAACAAGTTTCCCATTTCTCCTCTCTTTATTCCTGGAAATAAAATTGAATGGATTGCTAAAACTTTTGATAAAGGAGCAGACAGTATTATTGTTGATTTAGAGGATTCAGTTCCTTTAGATGAAAAAGATCAAGCTAGGAAATCCCTTCAAGCCCATCTCGCTCAAACCACTCATGAAGGTATCCTTATAGTCAGAACTAATCCTATTTCAGATGAGTCTGGTCAACTAGATATCGAGCTTTTAACAAAATCAGACCTTCCAATTGATGCTTTTATGCTTCCAAAAGTAGAAGAGGGCAATTCAATCGACGAACTACCCGATGTGGACGTGATTGCACTTCTGGAAACCCCAGATGCAATAAAAAATATTGAGCAAATTGCCTCGAACACAAAAGTTAAAGGCCTTGCTTTAGGTGGTGCTGACCTGAGTGCTAGCCTAGGTTCTACAATGGACTGGGATTCTCTCCTGTATGCAAGATCCAAATTAGTAAATGAAGCTGCCAGCAATAATCTTTTCTCTATCGATAGCCCCTTTATGGACATTGACAATTTACAATCCCTTGAAGTTGAAAGTAAAAAATCTAAAGCTCTTGGATTCAATGGAAAGGCAGCAATACACCCAACTCAAATAGATATTATAAAAAGATCTTTTCTACCCACTGATCAAGAGATCACCGAAGCAAAAGAAATCATCAAGGCTTTTAATGATTCTCCATCTGCTGTCATATCTTTTAACGGTAAGATGATTGATAACCCTGTAATCTTATCTCTAGAAAAAAGATTAAGGCTTGTCGGCATTGATCCTAAGAATATAGACTAAGCACCATGGTAAAGAAAATGAAAGAAATTTCACCTGGGCGATACAGAGAATCTTTTGGAAGATACTACGAAGAATTCGTCGTGGGTGATGTATATGAACATAGACCAGGCAGAACAATAACTCAGTCCGATAATATCTGGTTTACTTTACTGACCATGAACCAACACCCCCTTCATATAGATGATGAATACGGAAAAGGAACCGAATTTGGAAAGACTTTAGTCGTGAGCCCTTTCACTGTGGCCTTAATGGTTGGAATGAGCGTAAGTGATGTAAGTCAAAAGACAGTTGCAAACCTAGGTTGGACGGACATAAAAATGACACATCCACTGTATGTCGGAGACACCTTGTATGCTGAATCTGAAGTTATAGAAAAAAGAGAATCAAAATCTCGACCTGACGAAGGCATTGTAACTGTCAGAACTATTGGCAAGAATCAAGATGGAGTGGAAGTGGCTTCTTTCATCCGATCCGCCCTCATACCAAAAGAGGGAAAAGCTGTCGAAGATAAGATTGATTATTAGAGTCAGCAATAAATTAACCTTTAAGCTTATTCAACTAAAGCTTGGTAGGTAAGAACTTGAAAGTCACCTCTTATATTTATGTGATTATAAGGCCTCACTTGAGTCATCATGAGGCCAATTAATTCTTTTTCTCGATCGATCCACGATATGGTGCAGTAAGCACCTCCCCAATAAGCTGACCCTTCAGATAAAGGCGAAGAAGATTTCCCTCTGTCTAAAATGACTCCGTAACCCAAGCCAAATCCTGTACCCGGTCCTGTTAACCAGATTGGTAAATCACCAGTGTGATTTTCCAATATCAAGGAAACCGTACTTGGAGCTAAAATTCTTTTTCCAAATAATTCACCTTCGTTCAAGATCATTTGTTGAAATCTCAAATAGTCTCTAGCGGTAGAAACCAAGCCACCTGAACCACTAAATAAATCACTTTTAGAGGTTATCCAGCGACTATTATTTGTTCCTGGATCCTGAAGAATAATTTTTTTGTCTTTACCGGGGGCATATTGGGCCGCAAGTCTTCCATCTTTGGTATCTTCCAAGTAAAAGTGTGTATCTTTCATATCAAGAGGCTCGAAGATCCTTTCTTTCAAGAACTTATCAAGAGATTGACCAGAAATAATTTCGACAAGATGCCCTACAACATTTGTTGCTTGTGAATATTGCCATTCTTCTCCCGGATGATAGTTTAATGGAAGCTTTGAGAGGCGATTTATTTGCTCAGCATTGTTCTTAGGTCTTGGCACATACATAGCTTTTCTATAGGCCTGTCTATTTCCAATGTAACTATTTGCTAATCCGGCCGTATGAGTAAGCACATGTTTGATAGTAATATCTCTTCTTGGGTCTTCCAACACTCCAGTTTTTCCACTTGCATCTGAAGTTGAGCTAACCTTCACCTTGCTAAAGGAAGGAATAAATTTTGATACCGGATCATTGAGTTGGAAATGACCTTCCTCCCACAACATCATTAAAGCTATTGATGCTATAGGTTTAGTCATAGAGGCTATTCTAAAGATTGTATCTTCTCTTAGAGGAATCTCGTTTTCTACGTCCATATAGCCTTGAGTTTCAAGATGGATTATTTCCCCCTTTCTTGCGATGGCCGTAAGTACACCTGGGGTTAGCTCATCATCAATATATTTTTGCATTCCAGAGGAAATCTTAAGTAGTCTTTCAGTTGAAAATCCTGCTTTTGCAGGATCGAGTCGTTTCATCTCCTCCAACGCTAAAGCAGAAGACCAAAGGATTATTAGAAAAACAATATTGACCCTTACAATCGTCATAAAGCTAATAAATTTTCTTTGCATAAAATAACTATAACATTACCTTTTGACATCTGAAATTCAGCAAGGCAACCTATTTTGATGACTTAAATTTCTCTATAACTGAGACCTTTTTTTTGCTATAACTGATCTTCTAATTTAGGGGGAAAAGCTATGGGTGACATAACGGGCACTGAAAAAAAACTTCATTGGCATTTAAAAGGCAACTGGGCGCCTGTGGAGCAAGAGCTAACCGTTCAAAATCTTGAAGTCAAAGGCAAGATACCTGAAGACCTGTCAGGTTTATTTGTAAGAAATGGTTTTAATCCAGTGTCAGGTTACAGCGATCACTGGTTTTTTGGTAACGGAATGCTACACGGAGTTTATCTTGAAAATGGAAAAGCATCTTACAAGAATCGATATGTTAAAACTCCTTATTATGAAAATGACTTAAATGTAATGTCTTCTTTTGGAGATTTAGCTGCTTCTCCCGCAAATACTCATATTGTGAATCACGCAGGTAAATTATTAGCCCTAGAAGAGACCTCATTGCCTTGGTGCGTTAATAAAGAACTTGATACGGTGGGCGTAGAGGATTTTGAAGGAAAGTTAGATACTGCCATGACGGCACACCCAAGAGTTTGTCCTGAAACTGGAGAGATGCTTTTCTTTGGTTACTCAATGTTCAGTGAGCCTTTTTTAAATTATTACAGAGTCAGTAAAGAAGGCGCTCTGGTTCAATCTGAAGCCATAGAACTGCCAAGACCAGTAATGATGCATGATTGGAACATTACCAGAAATTACGTTATTTTTATGGACCTTCCTATAGTTTCAGATATGGATTTAGCTGCCTCAACAGGTTCCCCTTTTGGATTTAAACCAGAATGTGGAGCAAGATTAGGAGTAATGCCAAGAGATGGAAATAATTCAGATGTTAGGTGGTTTGATATAGATCCTTGTTTCGTATTCCATAGCTTTAATTCATTTGAGGTTGGAAATAAGATAGTTTTATATGTCTCCAGACAGCAAGAAGCAATGGTGGGAGGCTTTAAAGATATTTACGGAGGCGAGACAACTGTAGCTAGATTGTGGCGCTGGGTTATAGATCTTGAGACAGGTATTGTTACTGAAGAGCAACTAGATGATGGGGCATGTGATTTCCCAAGGATCAACGATAGCTTAATAGGTCTTAATTCTGAATTTGGTTACTGTATGCAGCTGAAAACAGATGTTGAGGACCTTACTTTTGGAGAGCATTTATTTAAATATCATTTAGAGTCAGGCAAGAGAACCGATCATTACTTAGGTAAAAATGTTGCAGGCGGAGAACCTGTTTTTGCTCCTAAACCCGGTTCTTCCAAAGAAGATGAAGGATGGATTTTGTCTCTTGTTCATGAAAGGGAAACAAGACAATCAAAACTAGTTATCATTGATGCAGAAGCATTTGATCATGAACCGGTTGCTGAGGTTATTATTCCTCAAAGAGTTCCATATGGAGCTCATGGAAGTTGGATACAAAATTAAATTAGGAGGTTATTTTGGAAGCACAATATGCAACGGTCTGGGAACGAAACTCAGACGTAATTCCCGATGAGATAGCTCTAATTTGCGGAGATAAGCAAGTTACTTGGAGAGATTATGACAATAGAGCAGCACGACTGGCTTCAGTTCTTGCGGAAGCAGGTCTTGGAAATGACTCCAAGGTAGGGCTGTATCTGCATAATTCCAACGAGTATCTGGAAGCTCAATACAGTGTATTTAAAATTAGAGGTGTACCGATAAATGTTAACTACAGATATAAAGAAGAAGAATTAATTTACCTTTTGGACAATTCAGATTCAGAGGCTGTCTTTTATCAAGGTTGTTACACTCAACAGATAGAGGCCATTAAAGACAAACTACCAAAGGTTAAATTATTCATTCAAGTAGATGACGGAACAAATGATGTTTTGAATTTTGCAACAGATTATGAAACAGCAATTTCTGCTTCAGATCCTATGGAAAGAATAGAGAGGTCAGGAGAAAACATATATATGCTCTATACCGGGGGCACTACTGGAATGCCTAAGGGAGTCATGTATCAGCATGAAGGGCACTTAATGGGCATGTTAAATACAGCTGGTGCCTGGGGCTTAATTCCAGTTCAGGAACGTCTTGAGAAAGAAGACTTAGAGTCTATAGGTGATGAAGTAAAAAGGCTGTCTGATGAAGGCAATTTACCTGTAAGCATACCTGCCTGTCCGCTAATGCATGGAACGGGCATGTGGCTTGGAGCAATAATTCCTCACCTGGTTGGTGGAACCGTAGTTACATTGCCCGAACTGGGCTTTGATCCAGACAATCTTCTAAAAGAAGTAGAAAGAACGAAGGCAAACAATGTTGTCATTGTGGGTGATGCTTTTGCTAAACCAATTATGGATGCTCTCGACAAAGCCGCCTCTGAAGGGCAGCCATATGATTTAGAGTCAGTTAATACTGTTATTTCAAGTGGAGTTATGTGGAGTTCAGAGGTTAAGCAAGGTCTGCTGAAACATCATGATATGGTTCTAGTCGATGCGATGGGTTCAACTGAAGGAGGCATGGGGTCTTCAAGGGCTTCCAGAGACAATCCAGCTGAAACTGCTAAGTTCGTTTTGAATCCTGGCGTTATAGTAATTACTGATGACGGAGAAATAGTTAAGCCGGGATCAGACAAAATGGGCAAAATTGGAACAAGTGGATTGGTCCCTCTAGGATATTTCAAAGACGAAAAGAAATCTGCCGAAACATTTAAGGAGTTTCAAGGTGTTCGATATAGCTTTCCGGGGGACTATGCCAAGGTTGAAGCAGACGGTACGATTACCCTTTTGGGTCGAGGAAGTAATTGCATTAATACAGCTGGTGAAAAGGTTTATCCCGAAGAAGTGGAAGAAGCAATTAAGCGTCATGATGATATTTATGATTGCCTGGTAGTTGGATTACAAGATGATAGATTTGGCCAGAGAGTAGTAGCCCTTGCATCATTTCAAGAAGGTAAGGAAATCGAAGAACAAGATTTGATATCTTTCACAAGAGAACACTTAGCTGGATACAAGCTACCCAAGCAAGTTCTTTTTGTGGATGAAGTTATGCGAGCACCTAACGGTAAAGCAAACTACAAGTGGGCTAAAGAAACAGCTGAAAAGGAATTAACCTAGGAGACAACATGGATGTTAGTGAAGCAGTCGATTCAAGACTTTCGGTAAGAGAATTTCTAAAAAATCCAGTTGATGATGAGCTTATAAAAGAGCTGCTTGAGAAGTCAGCCAGAAGTGCTTCAGGTGGCAATCTACAGCCTTGGAAAATATACGTTATCAACAATGAAACTATGGCTTCTTTCTTAAAGTTTCAAGAGGAGTGGTCAGAACCAGAAACACCCGCGTATGCTATTTATCCTGAAAACCTCAAAGAGCCTTACAAAACTTCAAGATTTGAAGTGGGCGTTCAGATGTATTCAATCTTAGACATAGGTCGTGACGATAAAGAAGGAAGATTTAAGCAAATGCTAAGAAATTATGAATTCTTTGGTGCGCCCGCAGCTTTTTTCTGTTTTGTAGACAGGCAAATGGGAACTCCTCAATGGTCAGATCTTGGGATGTTTCTTCAAACTTTTATGCTCTTGGCAAGGGAAGCTGGATTGGATACTTGCCCACAAGAAGCTTGGGCAATGAAACAAGAGAGTGTAACTGCTTTCGTGGAAGCTCCAGATGAAGAAATGTTGTTTTGTGGCATGGCAATTGGATTCAGAGATCCAAATGCTCCAATCAATGATTTAAGAACCGACAGAAGACCTATTGATACTTGGACAAAATTTATTAAGAAGTAGCTCTAGATCATTACTTCAATCAGGCTCGGGCCTTCCGAAGCCAAACTGTTAGATAACGCTTTCTTAAATTCTTCAACTGTAGTTGTGCTGTAACCAGTTACACCAAGTGATTCAGCTAAAGAAGACCAGTTTATTGCTGGGTCATCTAATGAAAACATTGATGCAGCTCTATCTCCAGTTCCCAAAGCACCCACCCTATCTAACTCTACTTTTAGGATTGCGTAGGATCGATTGGAAAAAATTATATTTGTTACATTTAAGGATTCTCTAGCTTGAGTCCAAAGCGATTGGACGGTATACATGGCCCCTCCGTCTCCATGTAAGCAGACAACTGGCCTATCTGGGGCTCCGATAGCTGCTCCTGTGGCAAGAGGCAAGCCTTGTCCTATTGAACCACCAGTTAAGGCTAGCCAATCAAGGGGTTTTGCATTCCAGGCGTGAGGTGTAACGAAGAATCCAGAAGTTGCAGCCTCATCACAAACTATTGTTTCTTCTGGAAGCAGATTTGCAAATATAGGTCCTATATTCTCAGGCCCTAGGTCGCCCGTATCAGGCATACTGATATCTTCATCAGGAATAAAGCGGCCATCTATCCCAGATCCTTTGAAAAGTTCACATAAGGCATTTAGGGCATATTTTCCATCTTGGAAAGGAGAACATAACTCAATGAGATTTGCTTTTTCTGGAGATAAATAGCTTTTTTTACCAGGGTAAGCAAAAAAAGAAACTGGCGGCTTGGTGCCTATGAAAACAATGGTATCTATTCCTTTAAGATACTCTTCAGCCATTTCTGCAAAGTATGGGATGGGTTCTATCTTAGTTATCCCTCTACCTCTTCTGTGTTTTTTTACAAAAGTGTCTGTAGCTACCCTGCAGTTAGCCGCTGTAGCAATTTTACCTGCTAGACCTACTGATTCTTCATCAAGAAAATCTCCACCAACAAAAAGTATTGCGTTATTGCTTTGAGACAGGGCTTTAAAGGCTATATCGATTTCTTTATCATCGATTTTAGCTGGCTCAGGAATTTCAACAACAGGACCGAGATTATCTGTTTCACCCCAAGCGCAGTCTGCCGGAACAAGCATAGTAGCGATTTGACCCGGAAATTTATGTGCTTCCAGCCAAGCCTGGCTGCCTAAAGATGATAAGTCATCTGGTGATAAACTTCTGCCCACCCAATTTGAAGATGCTTTTGCTAAACCGTCTAAATCTGAGGTCAGGGGAGCATCGTATTTCAGATGATAAGTAGCATGATCCCCAACTATATTCAGCATTGGAGTTTTTGCTTTTCTAGCATTATGTATGTTGGCAAAGCCATTACCAAGTCCAGGTCCTAGATGTAATAAATTAGCAGCAGCTTTACCCGTCACTCTTGCATATCCATCAGCTGCACCAGTTACAACTCCTTCGAATAAACCTAAAACAGGCCTTATTTCTGGATGGTGATCTATTGCAGCTACCAGGTGCATTTCGGAAGTGCCTGGATTAGCAAAAACAACTTCTAATCCATTAGCAATTAAAGTTTTTAGTAAAGCGTCAGCAGAATTCATAGGTTCATTATAAACCTATGAATTTTTTACTAGGAAAATTATTGTTTAATGTCTAAGTACTTGTCCAGCACGAGCACCAGTTGGCTCTCCATCAAGGACATTGATAGAGCCGTTTACAATCGTAGCTTTGAAGCCTTTAGATTTTTGAATATAACGAGGCGCTTCACCAGGAAAGTCATTTACTAATAAGGGCTGAAGTTCAGTAACTTCTTCGGGGTTAAACACATTTATGTCTGCTTTCATTCCTGCCTTTAGCACACCTCGATCTTTAAGGCCGATTACCGCTGCTGGATCTGCTGTCATTCGCTTAATGGCTTGAGGAAGTGAGAATACTCCTTTCTCACGGACATAATGGGAGAGTATGAAGCTAGCCCAACCTCCATCCATAATTTGAGAAACATGAGCACCGACATCTCCTAGACCAGGAATTAGATTTTCACTTCCAAAAAGGTCTCCTTGTTCCTTCAGGTTGGTACCAAACATGCGCCAGTTGAAAAGACCTCTACCGTTACTTTCTCTCGATAGTCTTAAAAAAGTTTCGGACCAATGCTCTGAAGCAGATTTCGATAGTTCTATCAGATTTTGTGCGGAGTTGTGATCGGGCATCTCATCGAAGCCCAAAAAGTAAACTTTTTGAAGAGGAATAGGACAAGATTTAGGTTCGCGTGCTTCTGCTACTAGAGCCTCACAGAAGGTTTCATTATTAATCGCTTCCAATCTGGCTTCAAAATCTTTCTCTCGTAATTCATCCCATTTTGGACCTTGAATGGGTATACCTGATTGAAGGCCAAACATGTAGCCAGACCCTCGCGTATGAGTAGTTGCTGTGATATTGCGTCCATCTAAATTCATTTCATCAAGATGCTTCGCAGCCTTGGCCCCAGATCCTTCTTCACCTGAGCAGCCATAGCTAAATAAGACTCTGCTTCCTTCTGTCTCAGCAACCGACTTCATTACCTCGGCATCTGCACCAACTAACTGCATAAGCCCATCTTTAGGTCCAACAACTTTTGCAATCTCTACAAGCTCAGCACACTCAGCAAAGGTTCCAGGAATTGAGCGACCATCAGGAGCTTTATGCGGTTCGTAACGATTAGTAGAGAATCCAACAGCACCGTCTTTCATTGCTTTTTCTACAATCTCTGCCATTTGCTGCTTTTCAGCTTCTGTAGCTTGCTCATCAAACGACCTATCTCCCATAACGTAATAGCGAATAGCAGAATGACCAACGAGACCAGCTACATTTAATGAGGGTTTAAGCTCTTCAAGCATATCGAGATATTCACCATAGTGCTCCCAATTCCAAGGGAGTCCGGATAGAATGGCTTGCTTTGGAATATCCTCAACTGTTTCCATCATACCAGCCAGAACTTCGACATCTTCAGGCTTACAAGGAGCAAAAGTGAGACCACAGTTTCCAATTAAAGCCGTTGTTACACCATGCCAGCAAATCGGGGTCATTTCAGGATCCCAGCCAATTTGAGCATCCAAATGAGTGTGTATATCCACAAAACCAGGTGAGACAGTCATACCTTCAGCATCTATGATCTCAGCCGCTTCACCGTCTATTTGGCCAATTTCAGTAATAATTCCATCTTTAACTGCTATATCCGCAGAAAAGGAATCAGAACCAGTGCCATCAATAATATTCCCATTTTTGATGATTAAATCATGTTGCATATCACTCCCCCTAAACTCTATTGAAATTTAAGTATATAAGTTTTTCTTCAGACAGGAATCCCAAAAAAGAGCTAAAAATATAACTATTTAAGCGACTTATATTTCTCGTATAAAAATTTAGAAACCCAACCTGCTATAAATGGAACTACAGTTAATTGAGTTATTATTAAGAAACCAACAAACCCTTCTGAGCTTAGAGTATAGAACATGTCTT
>CEVN01365317.1_pt1 | contig 14085 bp, 14 predicted proteins | sample 427041 | NCBI WGS metagenome assembly CEVN01 (sample SAMEA2623463, study PRJEB7988) | marine metagenome | biome: marine biome (ENVO:00000447); feature: surface water layer (ENVO:00002042); material: "saline water (ENVO:00002010), including plankton (ENVO:xxxxxxxx)" | depth 5 m
CAAAAAAATCAATCTGCATAGCTAGGCAGACATTTTATTTTAGAATAATAATTTTTCAGTTATAGAAAATTTATAAATAGAGTGAATTATTACCATCCACGCAATGCTTTAATTGTAGCTTCATTATATCTTATGGATAATTGGGTAAAGGCTTACACAGGTATCCCTCTCGCATTGTTGTTGGATTCAATACTATTTCTTCTTTGCATAAGATTATTGGGCAAAAGAAGCTCATATAAAACAAGACTTCTATTATTAGTCATTTTTATTGTTTTCTTGGTCAATTTCTTAAAAATAGTATCTGGTATATCAATGATAATTACTAGTAGAGGAATACTAATGCTGTTCTTGCTTGTATATCTTGCTCTTGATTATGTTGATAAGAGCTTTAGCATCTATTTAATTATCAAATATTTTAAAAACTATTTATCAATTTTAGTTCTTTTTGTATTTATCGATGGTGTATACATCAATTTTATCGGTAGTTCCTCTTTTTTTATAAACTTATTCGGAGTTGCTGGATATGCTACATTAGGGAATGCAGTTTTTTTTGATTCGGTTGCACAGGGGATAATTCCTGGTTCTCAGCATGCAAGTATCATTTCATGTGCAGGAATTATAATGTTCTTTCCATTTATAAAAGGTGATTTTTCCACTAAAAATACCATAATGTTTTCAGTATCAATTTTTTGCCTTTTAGTATCTGTAACCAATACAGCCTTATTAGCATTAGTGACATCCCTATTAATGTATATCTTTATTACATTTAGATTTTCAATGAGTTATTTATCTGCAACCGCAGTGGCATTTATTTGTTTTTTTACAATGCAAAAATATTGGAAAACATGGTTAAAAGTGAGATATGATATGTTAGAATCGGTTGATGATACTATGATTGATAATTTTATAAATAATTATTTTGAAATATTCTTGTCTCCATTAAAAAATATAAACGAGTTACCTATCTTTTATCAATTAACTGGTGTTGGAAAATCCTCCTTGCGTGGAAGAGAAAAAGTAATTAGTGAATTTTTTGGCTTTTCTAATTATCAGTTAGACTTTGGTTACTTGAATATGGTTTTGGAACAAGGCTTGATATCTATGGTTCTTATATTTTTATTGTATTTTTACTATTTCACGTATTTATGTAGAATACTTCGAATTATGCCAGCTAGTGTAGATAGAATTATAATGGCTAAGCTAATTATAATTGTAAATATATTTGCAATTTCAGGAATACATTATGTGACAATCACAAAAAATGGTATTTTACAATTTATTGTGGTTATTGGCGTAGCACTGTTTATAATGGGGCATCGCTATGAGAAAAGATTCTTGACTTTGAATCGTAATTCAATGTCTCTGGCACAGTTACATTAGTCATTTATTTAAAAAGAAATTGAATTGCTAAATCAATAATTAAAACAATCTCCTATTAAAAATGACCATTGAAAAAAAGAATAAGCATAGACCTGTTTACTCAATTATAATGTCAGTCTATAATGGTGAACTCTATCTCAAAGAAACAATAAAATCAGTCATCAATCAATCTTATAAAAAATGGGAATTAATAATTGTAGATAATTGTTCCACAGATACAACAATAGATATATTAAATGATTTTCGATCAGGATATGATAATATTAAAATATATTCAACTGATATTAATAGCGGGGGCCCAGCACTCCCAAGAAACATAGGTATAAAAAATTCTGGGGGAAGTTATCTTGCATTTATTGATTCGGATGACATTTGGTATAAAGAAAAACTAGAAACGCAGTTGGATTATGTAAATAAATTTTCACTGATTTGTTCTCTAGCAAATAGAGTTGATGAAAACGGTAAAAAATTATCATCAGAGAAGGTTACCTCTGATCAAATAATTGATTTATCCGTTTTAGCAAGGAAAAATAAAATTATTCATTCATCAGTTGTTGTTCAAAAGGACTTATTTTTATCGATCATGTTTGATGAGGATAAGTTTTTAAATGGGTTAGAAGATATTAATGCATATAGACGCTACTTGGCTAGAAATGGGGATGGCATTTTAATTGGTAAGCCACTGGTTGAACATCGAATCATATCGCAATCTCTTGGATCTAACATCGTAGGGGAACAGCGGTTTGTAAAAGGTATATACGGATTAACAAAAAGCATGATTGCATCGGAAAAATATGATAATATTTTACTATCATTATATATAAAAATACGTTCTTACATAAAGTATTTAATTGTGAAAAAGTTAAACCGCATCAAAAATGTTTGGTGGCCAAATAATTTAAAAGAATAACCTTTTTGAATCAAAATTTTGGGTTATGAAACAACATGTTTTTCTAGAACCAGCACTGTTTATTTTTTCAATAAAAAACTATTTACTTTAAATTTAAATAAAGTAAATGTCAGATTTATAAAACTATTTTTTGTAAAAATAATCAACAGGTAAGTTAAATGAGCGATTTCGATAGAATAAACTACTGCACAAGTAGATATAACTTTTTGGAGATAGTAAAAAACTGGTTTGAAATTGGTCGCATTTTACCAAGAGAGGGTATTTCAAATTTGCATTATCATAAAAGTTATAACTTGTTTGAAAGGGAAAATGACCAATCTACCATTTGGCACGAATGCTTTTATAAAATGATAGTCAAAGATAATTCTTTCAATAAAATATATGTCAAGTTCCTTGCAGAAAAAATAAAACCAAGATATCAGGAAAAAATAGTTTTTCAAAAGATTCCAACTTTTAGAGTTCATTTGCCAAATAATGTTTCAGTAGGTGAATTTCATAAAGACAAACATTATAGAAGTGAAAATTGGGCAGATGAAGTAAAAGAACTAAATTATTTTCTGCCGCTAACCAAAGCCTACAAAACGAATACTATTTGGGCCGAAACAAAAGAGGACAAAGGCGACTTTAAAGCAATAGAATCAGATTATGGTCAATGCGTAGAATGGTCTGCAACAAATCTTACTCATGGTAATAAAAAGAACATAACAGGAAAAACTAGGGTTAGTTTTGATTTTAGGATAATCCCAAAATCTAGATTCTTAGAAAGCAATCACTTATCCATTAACACCAAAATACCTTTTAGCATCGGCGGTTATTATGATGTTTTATGATTTATCTGAATAAAGATTTTAATGCGTACTTTAAGCCAAGCTGCGGTTAAAATCATAACATCCTCTTTTTTAAATATATATCACTCCATTTTTAAAAATATTTCATAATGATTAATTACATTTGCATAGTCTAATGAAAAAAAGACAAGTCATTATCTTTTCAGGATTAGATTGTTCAGGAAAATCAACTCAAATAGACTTTCTAAAAAAAGAATTCTCTAATAAAAATCAAAAGAGTTTTGTTTTCTGGTCAAGAGGTGGCTATACACCTGGATTTGAAAAACTTAAAAATATAATCAGGTTTATTATCGGAGGTAAAATACCAAAACCTGGAAAATCTGAAAAAAGAGATAAAGCGTTTTCTAACAAATATATTAGGAAACTATGGATAACAGTTGCAATGCTAGATCTTATTCTTTTTTATAGCTTTTACTTAAGACTCAAAAACTATCTTAATTACAATATCATTTGTGACCGTTTTATAATGGATACTTATATTGATTTCAAATTAGCCTTCCCAACAGAAAATACTGATTCATGGCTATTATGGAAATTGTTAAAATTTACATCTATAAAACCAAACCTTCACTTTGTATCGACTATACCGGTTGAAGAGTCAGTTATTCGTTCAAAAACAAAATTTGAACCGTTTCCTGATCCACCAGAGACATTAGAGAAAAGGTTAGATTTTTATAAAAAATTCTTGAAAATAGATAAAAAGCTAATTCATATAGATGGTATGACGGATATCAACAAAATCACAAAAGGGATTAATGAAAAAGTAGGAATATTATAATTATAAAAAATAATCAAACAAAAGTATAGTAGTAGATATTATGTTATGAAAAAATTAGATAGCAAAAGAAAGAAGATAGTGGTCATATCTAACTTTCATGAAGAAGATAGCGTTGTCTCAAGATCAAATATGGTATATAATTACTTTAAAGATAGAGAATTCAACGTTAAAGTTCTGTATTCAGACTTTTCTCATAGCTTGAAAAAGTTTAGACGCTTTGATAATAAAGATCTTATATGTCTGTCAACAAATAGCTACAAGTCAAGTTTATCACTAGACAGAATTAAATCCCATTTTATCTATTCATTAAAAGTTCTTAATCATTTAATAAAATCAGAATACCATACGGTTTATATATTAATTCCTCCAAACTGGTTGCTTTTATCTCTTTTTATAAAATTATTAAGGAAAACAACATTCATCATAGATACTATTGATTTGTGGCCTGAGGCCTTTCCCCACAATAATAATATTTTCAAAAAAGCGGTTTTATCTCTTGTAAGTATAATACCGAAGATTTCTCGAAAAATCGCGGTTAGAGCCAGTGATTTTTTAATAACTCCAAACCAATATTTCTTTAATCAATTAGGATTGAATTGTAAGAAAAATTCAAAAATAGTTTACCATAAGAAGTTTCAGGCTGTTGCACCAATTATTAATGATATATCTGAAGAAATTTCAATTGCATATTTAGGTAACATAGGTTTTATTTATGATTTTAATAGCCTATTTAAAATTATGTTAGGAATTCAGGAAAAAAGATCGGTTATCTTACATGTAATTGGTAATGGACCAAACAGTAAATGGTTTTTCGAGCAATTAAAAATAAATAATCTAAAATTTGTCGATCACGGAGCTTCGTTTGATGAAAAATTCAAGATAAATAACTTATCAAAATGTTGGTTTGGTTTTAATGGTTATACAAGTACAGAAGTTTCATTATCTTATAAATCCATAGATTATTTATCCTATGGTATTCCATTACTTAATTCTGCAAAAGAAGATACTGAAACTCTAGTTTTATCTGAAAAAATAGGATTTAACTTCAATGAAAATAACCTAGGAAATCTTATTGAGAATCTTTCTTTTATATCAAGAGATGATGTTATTAAAATGAAAAAAAATGCATTCAAAACATTTCAAAATAAGTTCTCTGGAGAATCGTTTTATAATGAAATGGATACTATAAATAATGAGCTTAATCTATAGCTGTCTTAAATGAAAGTACTTCATCTAGCTAATGTTCTTGGAGATCATGTAGGTGGTGGCGTAAATGAGGTTGTATCTAATCTATATAAAAATCAAAAAAGACTTCAGCATGAACCTCATATCTGGTATCCTGGGGACATTAATGATGCAAATCAATTTAGGGAAGATGAAAACGTTGTTGCTCTACCTACTTTTGGAGATCCTAAATATGGACTTGTTAAGAAAATATTTCATCCGATATTCAAGGAAATGCATTATGATATAGTTCACCAGCATGGTATTTGGAAGCCCATAAGTATCTTATCAAAAAAGTTAAGGAAAAATAATAATTTAGGATCTGTAGTACAGCCTCATGGTTACTTACTAAGGCATAATTTTAATATCTCAAAGTATAAAAAGATATTTGCTTTTAACCTTTTTGAGAAATCTAATTTAAGTAGCACAGATGTATTAGTTTCATGTGCAAGCTATGAAGCCCAAAGTCTAAAAAAATTATTCCCTCAAAAAGAGATTGCGATAATTCCTAACGGGGTTTCATTGGACTTTATAAACGCAAAAAAGAGGCTTGGTAATTACCAAAATCCAAAAAAGAAAATGTTATTCTTATCTCAAATCAATCCCATTAAAGGAATTGAAAGGGTATTGAGAGCAATAAATTCAATCGGGAAAGAGAAATTTTCACATTGGGAATTCATCATAGCCGGTTACGAGAACAAATCTTATAAAAAGCTTCTATTAAAGATGATTGATCAACTTGGATTAGGGGATATAGTTAGTTTTACTGGTCCAAAGTTTGGGCAAGATAAAATTGATGAATTTGATAGTGCTGATGTAATGATATTGCCATCTTTTAATGAAAACTTTGGTATCGTAGTTGCTGAAGCACTGGCAAGAGGTTTGCCTGTTATAACTACTAAAGGTACACCCTGGGAAGAGTTGAATGAAAAAAAATGTGGTTTTTGGGTCAATAATAATGATGAAGGTATCAAATCTGGTTTAATTAAGCTTTTAGAAACCCCTGAAAAAGAATTAAATAAAATGGGAGAGAGAGGTCGACAGTTAATTCAAGAAAAATATTTATGGGAAAATATCTCAATCAAATCAATTCAATTATATGACTGGGTTATAAATGGAGGGACTAAACCTGATTTTTTCTTGTAGAATTATTTATCAATGTTCATTTTTAAATGAAGATCAGTGAATTAATAAAAAGAGAACCATTCGATAGAATATTCATTGAAACTTTTACATTATTTCTTGATGAAGAATTTGGGAAAAGTCACGTTGTTGAATGGAAACGAAAAAGCTTCACTAATTCTATGTTAATGCAGCAATGGTACTGCAATCCGTTAATTAATTCTATTTTTGTAAAAAAAGTAAATCCAAATGTTTTTAGATCTATAAATGGTGAATATTTAGATAACCCATTAAAACCATGGCGCAGCTTATTACAAAAACTTTATCTACATTTATCTCAAAATCATATTACATCACAGTTTTTTGCAAAATATAAAATTGAAATTTCACCGCCCCTTGAAGATCCCTCTAATAAGTTAATTATTGGCGGGAATACAAAAATACGAATGATAGATATTTCAAAGAATATAGTTTATGTCATATTGAAGAATGGATTTGATAAAAAGTTTATTGATAAAGAAATATATATTAGAGAAAAGTTTATAAACCTACCAGTGACAAAAATAATCAAACAAAGTCAAAATGCCTTATGGTTTTGCGAAGAATATATACATGGAATATCTCCAAATAGAATGCATGCAGATAAAGGAAAAGAAACACTACAGAAGGTAGTTGAACGTATAAATGAGATGTTAATCGAAACAAGAAAAAAAGTAAGCTTAGCAAAATATACTTTTAGATTAGAAAATGAAATTGATGTTGCAGTAAAAAAACTAGTATTCGTGGAAAATAATGTAAAAGAAAGAATTGTTAAAATAAAACGGGCATTAATTGAATTACTCGACGATTTCATGGAAATGAAAGTAACCATTGCTTATTGCCATGGTGATTTTCATCAGGGGAATATCCTTGCTAATGAAAAAAAGTTTTGGATTTTAGATTGGGAAAATAGTGGTGAAAAACAAATAAGCTATGATCTCTTAATCCTTTTGTTAGAGTCAAGGAACGTAGATGGTTACATAAGAAGATTAAATAAAATCATTCAAAATAATTTGACAAAAGATCAAATTAAACTTATTGATAATTGGCCCGAAATTGATTTTAAAAATGGAAATTTGAAAAAAATTATCTTGGTGTTATTCCTTCTTGAAGAATTAAATTTTTATGTTTCTGAAACTACAAATTCTTTATTTATTAAAGATTCTGAACAAATAAACTCCCGTTTAAAAATTTTCGAGGAGGCCCTTAATTTTACGTATTTTCAAAAGTTTTAATATGAATGGTATATATTGAAAAGAATATTTGATTTAACGCTATTATTGATCTTATTTCCTTTAATTCTTCCTATAATTATTATTTTTTCTTTTATAATATTTATTTTTCAAGGACGTCCTGTACTTTTCAAGCAGGATAGGTTAGGGAAAGATCACTTAAGGTTCAAAATCATTAAGTTTTCTTCCATGACTCGAGATCGGGGTATGGATGGCGAATTATTGCCAGACAAAGATCGAATTACAAGATTAGGTGATTTTATTAGAAAAACCAGCGTTGATGAGCTACCGAGCTTATGGAATGTTCTATTAGGCCAAATGAGTTTTGTTGGTCCAAGGCCATTAAGAGAAAGATATTTAAATCGGTATTCTGAAGAGCAAGACCGCAGGCACGAAGTAAAACCAGGTGTCACTGGATGGGCACAAATTAATGGGCGCAATGCTGTAACCTGGGATAAGCGATTTGAGTTGGATGTTTGGTATGTTGATAATCAATCATTTTTTTTGGATCTTAAAATTTTGTTTTCAACAATTTTTGTTGTTTTACTGCGAAAAGATATAAATTTATCTGATGATGTTACTATGGAAGAATTTGAAGGCAACCACTCAAATTAATACAGATTTGCGAGGCTATAATTTTTTAAAGGAAAACCTAATAAAAAGTTCTAATTATGAATAAAAGCTTTAATGAAGATAAAAAAAGTATTCTTGGCATATATGGTGCTGGTCCCCTAGGCAGAGAGGTTTTTGAATTAGCAACCGTTATCAATAAGTTGAATAATCTTTGGTCTCAAATTATTTTTATTGATGATGCTGATGAGATTTATAATCCCAGAAAGCTTGTAGCTGTAAAATTTTCTGAAATAAAATCATTATTTCCTAAAGGTAATATTGAAATCTGCATTGCCACTGGTGAACCATCACTTAGGAAGAAGCTTTATGATAAAATAATCACTAATGAATACAAGTTGGCGACTCTAATTCATCCTGATGTTGTGATTCCAAATTCAACGAAGATAGGGAAAGGGACAATAATTTGTAAATTTTTATCAATTACTTGTGATATAATAATTGGAGATAATGTTTATATTCATCCAAACGCATGCATCGGGCATGATGCAAAGATCGGAGCACATAGTGTCATTTCTAGTTACGTCGATGTTTCCGGGTATTGTAATATCGGTATCTCCACCTTCCTTGGTGTAAACGTATGTATGCGGCAGAAAATTTCAATTGGCGATGATACAATTATAGGAATGGGTTCTGTCGTGCATAGAGACATTCCTGATAGTGTAATAGCTTTAGGTAATCCAGCAAGAGTTATGAAGAATAATGAAAATCAAACCGTTTTTCCTTGTGATTAATAACTAAATAATTGGAGGACTTTTGGAGGAATTTCCGCTTAAAGATAAGACTGCTATAATTACAGGAACTAATAGAGGTATTGGATTTTCAATACTTGAAACTCTATCAAAGCAGGGTTGTAATATCTTTGCACATGCAAGGCAAAAGAATGAGGATTTCGAAAAAAAAATAGAAGTTATCTCCAAAAGTACATCTAGATTTATTGAACCTGTATACTTTGATTTTAAAGACAGTGAAAAACTACGTTCTGAAATGTTTAATCTAATAAAATCAAAAGTTCGGATTGATATTTTAGTTAATTGTGCAGGTATCATTCATGGTGGGTTATTCCAGATGACTCATATAAATACTATAAGAGAAGTTTTTGAAGTGAATTATTTCAGTATGCTTGAAATAACGCAACTTGTATGCAAGTCTATGATAAGAAACAAAAAAGGGAGCATAATTAATATTTCTTCGGTTGCTGGTATCGATTTAAGTGAGGGAAATTGTGCTTATGGCACCTCTAAGGCTGCAATGATAGCCTTTTCAAAAACTTTATCATATGAATTAGGTAAGCACGGGATCAGAGTAAACGTTGTAGCACCTAGCTTAACAAATACAGATATGGGACATTCTGATGAAGCAAGAAAAGAAAGAGAGATGTTATCATCTATTGATGAGCCGTTTAAAAGGATGGTCCAAGCAGAAGAGATAAGTGATATTGTTAGTTTCCTCGCGTCTGATAGGTCTTCATTTATTAATGGACAGGTTATTAGAGTTGATGGAGGGAATAAATTTTGATTATTGAACATTTAATAATGGAATATTATAAAAATGAATACAAATAAAGAAAATGCAAAGATATATGCAAATGCATTTATTGAATCTTTTGAGGTTGAAGAGAAATTATTAGAAACACTTGAATACCAATCGATTACAAACTGGGATTCAGTTGGCCATATGTCACTAATTGCAGCATTAGAAGACGGTTTTGATATTATGATGGAAATGAACGACATAATTGATTTTAGTTCTTATAAAAAGGGTAAAGAACTATTAAAGAAATATGATATAGTCATTTGATAAAAATAATTGCATCAATCCTACAATTTAAACTTAAGAAAAAATTTACTCTATGATTTTATATAGAGGACAAGATCTAACATCCCTATTTTTAAAAATCCCAAAATCTTTAACATTTGATGAAAAGATACTCTTAAAAGAATATTATAGTAAACATGAAAGGGGTTCTTTTGAAGAAATAATTAATAAAGAAAAAATACTGCCTTTTGCTGCATGTGTACTTACTCACATTGGATGCGATAAAGAATATTGGACTCGTAAGCATGATTTATATTTAGAAAGAAATAGAAAAATCAAGTCAATTGTAGATGGTGTCTTTTTAGAAATGAAAACTGTTGGATCAGAAACATTAACACTGGCTGAAAATTATGGAGTTGTGTTACTAAGTAATTCATGCCTTGGATGTTTTTGTTCTGGAGATGTTGACCTTTATGCTGACCCTAGTGAAAAAGAGATTATCATTAAATGCCTAACAGATATGGGATTTATTTATGAAAATCGTTCCGGAAGAGTTACTAATTATTCAGAGCAAGTATCAATGTTTTTCAATCCTAACAAATTAAATGATGGTTTTTGGATTAATATTTTATGGACAACGACCAGTAGGGCTTTCCTGATACAAGAAAAGTATAATGAGAGACTTGCGAAAGAAAGAATTTCAGCAAAACAAATTGACAATTCAAACATTAGAGTATTATCAGAAACTTCTTTGATGTACTTTTGTGCGCTTCACATTGCATCTGGTCATTACTATACCCTTTCACCAGGGTTAAGACTATATGTGGATATTGATAGATTGGCTAGAGCTGTAAATATTGATTGGGATTTGATTTTAAAATGGGTAGATGAGGATGAAGCTGGAATAAGAGTTCAAATAGTGATGTATATTGCCCATAAACTATTTAAAACACCAATCCCTTCAAAAGTTTTCAAAAAGATTTTTAATAGCAGAAGAAACAGGATATTTATTAATTATTTGTTAAAAAGTGACACAATGCGGATACAAAGTAAGAGTAGTAGGCTTAAAAGATTATATGTTGAACTTGCTTCAGATGATAATTCCCTTTTTATTTCGATTTTAAAAAGGTTAAGATATTATTTAAAAATGCATTATCAGTTAAGAACGTCTATGTAAGTTGTGTTTGTAATGAATAAATTTGTTGAAATCAAAAATCAAATCAAAAGTTTTATAGGAATTCAGATTTAAGCATAAAAATGGCATAATTATAAACTATTCAAAAATAACCAAATATTAATCATATCACTGCATTAGTAAATACTAAGGCAATTTGGAAAAATTAAATTGAAACAAAAATTAAGTAAACCTCGAATAATATGTGTTGGAGCAAACATTGAAAGTGATGTAGCCCTTCGCGGTTTAATAAAAAAGAAAGTTAATGTTGTATCGCTTGTCACACTTCCTCCAGAAGAATCCGATGGTGTCTCTGATTATGTTGATTTGCATCCGTTTTGCAGTACCAATAATATAAAAACGATCGATACAAAGGATATAAACAGTACTGAAACTTGTTTGCATATAAAAAATGAAAATCCTGATTATATCTTTGTTCTGGGTTGGAGCCAAATCTTTAAAGAAAATTTGCTAAGTATACCAAATGAATTTATTGTTGGTAGCCATCCCTCTCCATTGCCAGAAGGTAGAGGACGAGCCCCAGTACCTTGGACTATCATTCAAGAAAAGAAAGAAAGTGCAATAACTCTATTTAAAATGAGCAAAGGAGTAGATTCAGGGGAAATTCTAGTTCAAAAATACTTTGAAGTACCAACAAATTCATATGCTTCTGAATTATATAATGTAGTTGCTGAAAATCTTCGCGATGCTTTTTCTGAAATATATGATAACATTATATCTAATGAAATTGAATTTAAAGTTCAGGACTTAGAAAAATCAACCTATAGAGGAAAGAGGACGCCAAGTGATGGGTTTCTTAACTTTGAAAAAAGTGCTTATGACATAGAAAAATTAATTCGTGCTGTTTCAGAGCCATATCCGGGAGCATATACGTATTATCAAAATCAAAAAATCACCATATTTCGTGCAAATAATGATGAAGTCACCTCTTATCATGGTACAAAGGGCCAAATATTAGCAAAAAAAAATAATGCTATAATGGTGCAAGCCGGTGATAGACCCATATGGCTGAGTAAATTTTTTATAAATGGAAAAGAGGTTTCCTCTAAATACTTTAAATTAGGAGAGAAGCTTGGGTATCATCTAGAAGACGAATTGTTTGCTTTGAAAAAAGAAATATCTGCTTTAAAAAAAATAATCAATGATGATTGAATTTAATAAAGCATTAATAGTATGTGCACATCCTGATGATGAAGTACTAGGTGTCGGAGGTACAATACCCCTTATAATACAGAAGGGAGGTAAAGTAACCGTTGTTGTTGTGACCGACGGAGTTAGTAGTCAATACCCTAATGATAAGGAGATGTATGAAATAAGACATAAACAATTATTAAGCGCATGCGATATTTTAGGAGTTAATGATGTCATTCATCTTGATTTTCCTGACATGTCTTTAGATACTGTTAGCCAAGTGAGCATCAATATGGAATTAGGAAAAATTGTAAATAGAATTCAACCTGACACCATATTTACACACCATAACTATGATGTTAACTTGGACCATCAAATACTTTATGAATCAGTTATGGTTATTGGAAGACCTAAACCTCAAAGCCCCATAAAAAATATTCTCACCTATCATGTAAATTCCTCAACTGAGTGGGGAGCAAGAACTCCATTTAAAATGTTTTGTCCAAATATCTTTATTGATATTAGTTCAACTATAGATAAAAAACTGAAAGCGTTAGAGTGTTACACACACGAATTAGTTCCTTTCCCTCATCCACGAAGCCTTGAGGCTGTGAAAGCAAGGGCGAAAGTTTTGGGCAGTGAATCTGGGGCTAGCTATGCTGAGGGGTTTAACCTTGTCTTTTCAAAGGGTTAGTATATAAAAATCTTAATTGAGTCAGAATTTATATAGGATTTAATTAATCAAGGACTGAATTAAATAAACATTAGAGATATTGAGGGCAGGGCAAAAAGTAATAGAGTAAGAATTCTTGATATAACTTATACCTGCAACTAAAGTGTCCACATTAATTTTTAAAACACCTATATCATAAAAAACGAATATTAAATTACTAAGTAATAAACGAGATAAAAGATTTAACAATCATTTATAAAAGAATAAAGCTAACCAGATAGCAAACAATAGCAACAAAATTGGCAGACTTTTTATTGAACTTTTCTTAGATGATAAAAATTTAGTAAGCGCCTTATTTAGCATATTATTTGGATAAAAGACTTCGATGCCTATTATTTTTATTAAATATTATTAAATAATAAATTATTTTCTAAAGTAGCATGAATCAAAATAGTAAACAGTTTAAAAAAATTACGGAAATGTGTCGTAAAATGAGACTTAGAGTGCTTGAGCTAACATATGGAGTTGGTTTAAGTGGCACACATTTAGGTGCAGGCTTATCTGTTGTAGAAACATTGGCAATTTTATATGGCAAAATTCTTAATATAAACAAAAATAATTTGCATGATGATAAAAGAGACCGATTTATTTTAAGCAAAGGACATTCTGCAATGGCATTGTTCACAGCCTTAGAATATTGTGGATATATTAAAAAAGAAGATTTGGACACATTTGAAAAAAATGGATCACCATATTATGCACATGCAAAGCGCAATTTATCTGAAGGTATTGAATTTTCGGGTGGTAGCCTTAGTTTAGGATTATCTTTTGGCGTTGGAGTTGCGATCTCATGTAAGATAAATAAATTAAAAAATCATATTTATGTATTAGTAGGAGATGGAGAGTGTGATGAAGGATTGATATGGGAGTCTTTAATGTCAGCAGCACATTATAATCTGACAAATTTAACCTTGATTGTTGATTTTAATAAATTACAATCTGATGGATATACAAAAGATATCATGGATAAATCAACACTTGGATTAAAAATTGAATCTTTCGGATTTAACGTTTGTGAAATTGATGGACATAATCTTACTGAATTAGATAAAAGTTTTTTAAATAAACATACTTCAAAACCAAATGCAATTATTGCTCACACAAT
>CEVN01062805.1_pt1 | contig 14058 bp, 14 predicted proteins | sample 427041 | NCBI WGS metagenome assembly CEVN01 (sample SAMEA2623463, study PRJEB7988) | marine metagenome | biome: marine biome (ENVO:00000447); feature: surface water layer (ENVO:00002042); material: "saline water (ENVO:00002010), including plankton (ENVO:xxxxxxxx)" | depth 5 m
ATTCCTAAAAATAAAAATATTAAAATAATAATTATAGGTTCCGCAGTAAAAGCAAAGCCTATAGCAGTTCCTAAGAAAGGAGCAGAGCAAGGAGTAGCTAATAATGTAGCAAAAGACCCTTCAAGGAAAGGTATTCCGTATGTTCTACTATTAATAAAATTATTGATTGAAGTTGAAAAATTATTAGGCAAGCTAAATTCAAATAAATCAAATAAATTTGCAGCAAAAATTAAAAGTACTAATATTAAAATACCAATAAAAATTGGCTGTTGGAATTGTGTGCCCCACCCTACTTCTATACCTAGATATTTTAAAATAATAGTCATCAAAGCTAAAACTAAAAATGAGAAAATAATACCTAATGAAGTACTTATAAAACTGTACCTAACTTCTTTATTACTTTTACCATGCTGAACTAATAGTCTAGAGACCTTAAGAATTAAAACAGGCAAAACGCAGGGCATAAAATTCAGAATTATACCTCCTACTATAGATAACAGTAAAATTAAATATAAATTTTTGTTATTTTTATAGTCAATAATATTAGTAACTGCTGTAAAAGCCATATTACCTTTTACACCTATTATTGAAATATCTGATAATTTATCTAATTCCGAGTCAAGTAGTACTTCTGCATGAATACTTTTTTTACTATTTTTCTTTATATTTATTTCATTAATTTTAACATATTCATTAATTGTCTCTATAAATAAATCAAAATTTCCATCCGGAAAATTTAATAAACTATCAATTTTTATAAGTAATTTATTACTTTTAATTAAAGATACCTCTAAATTATTTATTCCTAAATCTTCATATGAAACGGGAACATTTGAAAGTTCCTTCATAATATGAAAATAATTACTTGTATTTATTGCAATACCTGGATCTATATCCAACTTCAAGTATGCTGTTAATGGAATACAAATTTCCTTACAAACTTGAAAATTTACTATGCCTCTTAAATTTAAAGATGAGTTATTATCAAAAACATTTATTTGTATTGGAAGAATTACACTTCTTTTATATACATTAGTGAGAAGGTCAGCAGCTTCATATTCCTTAGTTGGAAAAGGCCACAAAATTTTATGATAATTAACATTAACAGAATTAGAAAAATCAACTTCCGGTGGCATACCTGAATCACCAGGATGTTTCCAATATATTTTCCAATCATCTTCTATATCAAATTTTAGTCCTATATAAAAAGGTTTATTACTATCAAAGTTAGTAATTGAGGAAACAAAACTTACTTCTATCATTTCCTCTTTAAATATATTTTTGTATGAATTTCCTAAAGCGTCATGAGAAAAAAAAATTGCAAAAATTAAACTAATAAATAAATATTGTTTAATATTTTTACTTATATTAAGCATCATTTTTTAACCTTGAATATAATATATGATCTCTCCAAACATTATTAATCTTCATTGAATTTCTAAGTATACCTTCTTTTTTAAAGTTCAGACTTTCTAATAATTTTCTAGAGGACTTATTCTCTTCTAATGTATAGGCTTGAACTCTATTTAACTTAATCTGATCAAAAATGTACGGTAATAATGTATAAATGGACTCATACATATATCCTTTTGAAGTAAAATCCTTACCAAGCCAATATCCAATATTACCAGTTTGCATAACACCTCTTTCAATATTTGACACATTAATTCCTCCTAACAAACTTTTATCAGATTTTCTAAAACATAAAAATGAATATGCTTGATCATAAGCTGCTCTAGTCCTTTGTAACCTCAACTGCCTCATATAAGTACTTCTATTACATTTATCTAAATCCCAGTAAGGTTCCCATTTAATCAAAAATTCATATGAAGATATTCTTAATTTCACCCAAGCTTTCCAGTCCCTTCTTCTTGGAGGTCGAATAATTAATCTTTCTGATAAAATATTATTATTAGGAAATATACCTTTAAATTTATAGGCTATTTTTTTAAGTCTATTTCCTTTAAAAGCTTTTTTTTTGATTAAATTATATTTATTAATTGTCAATACTACTACCTATATTTTGATTTAAATTAATTTATAATTTTATCTGAAATATAATTCTTTAAGTTGGTTAAATCGTTATTTAAATCAGTATAATTTTCTTTCAAATCAAATAAGTTTTTGTAAATTGATGAAAAATCCGATTTATCTCCTATAGCTTTTTGAACTGCTGCTGAGAATTTTACTGCATGTGCAGTTGATAATATAATAGTAGGTTCATCTAATTTTAAGTTATTATAATTTGTAGCTTGTATACCAACTGAAGTATGAGGATCAATAATTAAATCGTAGTTCTCATAAATATTTCTCATACAATTTAAAGTATCATTATCATCTACACTTACACCAATAAAAGTTTTATTGTAATTAATTAATTCATTTGAGTTTATTTTAAAATAACCATCTTCTTTTAGGTTTTTCATATAATCTTTAACCAAGTTATAATCATAATCCAGCATTTCAAACAAAAGCCTCTCAAAATTACTTGCTACCTGAATATCCATTGAAGGACTCAATGTTGGCACTACATCTGCTGTTCTATATTCACCAGTTTGAAAAAACCTTGCTAAAATATCATTACTATTAGTGGCTATAATTATCTTACCTATTGGCAATCCCATCTTTTTAGCAATATAACCTGCATAAGCATCTCCAAAATTTCCCGTGGGTACTGAAAAATTAATTATGTTACTATGATTTTTCAACTTAAAAGCAGCATAAAAATAGTATACGACTTGAGCTAAAACTCTACACCAGTTAATAGAATTTATTGAAGATAACTTATATTTATTTTTAAATTCTTTATCAACTAATAGAGATTTTACCAAAGCCTGACAATCATCAAAATTACCTTCAATTGCAATATTATACACATTTGAAGAACTAACAGTAGTCATTTGCCTTCTTTGAAATTCACTCACTTTATTTTTGGGGTGCAGAATAAAAATATTAGTATTTTTATTATTTTTAAAAGCTTCTATAGCAGCAGAACCTGTATCACCTGAAGTAGCACCTATGATATTAATATTAGTTTGATCACGTTCTATAATAGATTCAAACACCTTACTTAATAATTGAAGGGCAAAATCTTTAAAAGCTAACGTAGGACCGTGAAACAACTCCAGAATGTACTTATTATTATCTAAATAATTTAAAGGAGCTACATCGTCTGTATCAAAATTTTTATAAGACTCAAAAGCCATTGTTTTTATATCATCTTCAGTAAAATATTCATCTGTATAATATGAAATAATCTTGGCACATAAATCTACATAAGATAAATCAGATAATTTATTGATTTCTAACTCTGAAAATTTTGGAATAGATAAAGGAAGATATAACCCTCCATCTGGAGCCAACCCTTCCAAAGTAACCTCACTGAATGACTTCATATTACTTTGATTTACTAAACCTCTAGTTGAAACATAATTCAAATTGCAAAACCTTAAAATTATTTAAATTTATTATTAATATCTAAGCTAATCCATATTATTGTAGAAAGCATTATAAATAATATTACTGCTAAGATTTGATGTATCATAGCTATTAAGATATTTAATTCAAAGAATATTACCATGGCACCCATAAAAATTTGCATAAATAATACAATTATAATTAAAAATCTAAGAGAGCTAATATACTTAATTTTTAATTTACTTAATACTATACAACTCCATAATACAAAAAAAGCACTAATTAATGCTAATACACGATGCACAATATGAATAAGTTTATTAATTTGTAATATACTCATATTATCACTTGAACATAAAGGCCATAAATCACAAGCAAGTGATGATCCACTTTTAGAGACTATTGCTCCCATTAACATTGTAAAATATACAAAAATTATAGTCGTTATAAAAATATATATATTATCTTTTTGTACAGTATTAATTTGCTCAAAAATAATATTCTTTGAAAAAAGGTGAATTTTAATTACCAAAAATAATAAAATTAGTGCCAGTCCTAAATGCACAGCAACTGACCATGGAGAATTTTTATCAAAAACAGTAAATCCTCCCATCAAACCTTGCATCATTAGAACAAATAAAGTCAAAGATGCAATGTATTTTATCTTTTTTGTTTTATTAATCAATATAGTAGTAATACATACAAATAAAGTAACTGGTACTATTAATAATGCTGCATTTAATCTATGTAACCATTCCAACATAACTTGATAATATTCATAATTTAAATCACTTATAAGTAATAATTTACTTTTTAAAGGTATCCATAGACCATAACATAATGGCCAATCTGGGCACGAGAGACCAGATCCGGTGAGCCTAATAGATGCTCCTAAGGAAATCTGTAAAACTATTAGAATAATCAAACCTAATGAAAAATAAGGAATTAATTTTTGTAAATTTGAATCAACTGTATAATTATTCATACTTTCTCCATACTAGATGCATAAATACAGATAAAGCTAAAGCTAAAGAAAACCATGTAAAAGCATATTGTAAATGATCATTTGGTATATCAATATTATATTGACTTCCAATTGGAAATGGTTCTGCTAAATTATTCTCTTCTATTAAATAATAATTAAGCAAATTTAAACTTAAGTACTCACCTATTTCTTTTATATTGACATAATACCAATCATTATTTTGTAAATTATTATTAGGAATAAAATATGGCTTTTTAGAGGAAAAATTTATCATACCAGTAATATTTAAAACTTCAGTATCTTCATTCAAGTTCTTCAAACCAGCATCAGTTATAAACCCTCTATTAACCAGTAAATATCCATAATCTGTCTTTAAAGGAACTAACAAATGCTTGCCTACTAGCTTATTATATACTTTTGAATGTAAGGTAATTTTTTTATCGTATAAATAACTACCTTTAATTGTAACTTTTCTATTCTTATAGGTATCTAAATATATAGAATTATTTTCATTTATTTCTATTGCTGGCATGGACATTTTAGTCTCAATTTGACTAATATACCTATTTTTCCACTGCAACCTCTCTAATTGCCATGTACCTAATGAAAGTAAAATAATAATGGCACATATATTAAATATTAAATAACTTTTTAATTTATTTATATTCAATTTAAATTCCTATTCTCTTTTTACATAATTTATATAAATAAATAATATTTTAAAAAATCTTAATAATATAAAAACCAAAAACAATACCGTTGGCACCCAAATTAATATATGCACCCATAAGCTAGGTTTGAAGAATAATTCTATATATAATGCGCCAGAAGCTATAATTATGCTTGTAACAAGCATTGAAAACCATATTGCTGCATCACCTATGTCATTGTAGTTTACACTGTAAGAACAATTTAAACACTTTTCTCTTACTCTTAAGAAAATATCGATAAATTTAACATTTCCACAACAAGGACACAGCCCAAAGAATATGATCTTAAAAACTTGTTTTAAACTTTTTTTATCTCTTACTTTATTACTTTTAGCCACCGTGGACGGTGCCGCCTAGTCCTCCCCACCAGTAAATAGCAAAAAACAAAAATAACCACACAACATCTACAAAATGCCAGTACCAAGCAGCAGCCTCAAAACCAAAATGATGATCAGGTTTAAAATGTCCCGCCAAAGCTCTGCCTAGGCATACAATTAAAAATATTGATCCAATAATAACATGTGCACCATGGAATCCCGTAGCCATATAAAATGTAGAAGAATATATACCGTCTGTAAATCCAAAAGCAGCGTGCCCATATTCATATGCTTGAACTGCAGTAAACAATAGTCCTAATAGGACGGTCAAAACTAATCCCCAGATAAGACCTCCTCTTTTACCTTCTTTTAACGCATGGTGTGCCCATGTAACTGTAGTGCCAGAAGTTAATAAAATTACTGTATTCAATAATGGTAAATGCCAAGGATCAAAGACCTCTACACCTTGTGGAGGCCAAACTCCACCAGTATGAGCAACTCTTGCTTCCTGAATAGCCTCACCTGCATAAAAGCTCGCATCAAAAAAAGCCCAGAACCAAGCAACAAAAAACATTACTTCTGATGCAATAAATAGAACCATTCCATATCTTAGCCCTAATTGAACAGTAGTAGTATGGTGACCATCATGTTCTGCCTCTTTAATTACGTCCCTCCACCATACAGCCATAGTCGCCAAAGACATTAAAAGTCCCACACCTAATACCAAACCTCCGTCAATTTCATGCATGTACATTATAGCTCCTACTGCTAGTACTAGAGCTGATATTGCTCCTACTAGTGGCCATGGACTTGGGTCCACTAAATGATAGGGATGATTTGCTTTTGTATTAGACATTTTATGCTCCTTTAAAAATATATATTCTATTTATAAAATAAAATACTAGTCTTATTCAATAGAATTCTTTTTAATTTTTCCTTTATGTTGTTTTTCTTCAGAAGAGTTAAAGAAAGTGTATGATAATGTAATAGATTTTACATCTTTTGTATTAGGGTCTGTAGCTATTTCAGGGTCAATATAGAAGTTTACAGGCATTTCCACTTCTTCTCCACTATTTAAAGTTTGCTCTTCAAAGCAAAAACAATCTATTTTTGTAAAATATTTACCTACTTTAGGAGGTGTTACATTAAAAGTTGCTACACCTGTAATTTCATCTCTGGAAGAATTTTTTGCTTTATAAAAAGCTAAATTATTTTCTCCTAATTTTACTACTTGTTTTCTTTGAGTAGGAATAAAATCCCAATTTAACCCTCTTGCTACATCTGAGTTAAACAACACATTTATGGTTAAATTTTCTGTATTTTTAGTATCAGATATCTGATTTGCATCTACTGGCGTTCCTCCAAACCCTGTAGTTCTGCAAAACAAATCATATAAAGGCACAGCAGCATAAGAAAGACTTATCATTCCAAATATTATAGCAACAACTGCAATAGCAGTATATTTTCTATTTTTATTATTCAATTATGCTCCACCCATTCTTATCATAGAGATAACATATATACTAAAAATTATAAAAATTATTAACAAAGCTATAACCAAATTCTTTTTTTTTAATTTTTTTTCTCTTAAATTATTTTCAACCATTTTAAAAAACCATTTCTATCAATTGATCAATAGGCATAAGCAAAAATACTAAAAATAAATATAAAATTGAATATTTAAATAAACGTGGAGCGGAACTTTCTTCATTAAGGTAAACTTTATATGCATAATATACAAAAATTAAGGATAATACCAAAGATGATATTCCATAAAAAACACCAAGTAAGTTTAAATACCATAAAGATGGTGTAATAAAAACTAAAGAAAATGAATATAGTAAGATATTTAATCGAGTAAATTTTTTTCCTTTTATTACTGGTAGCATCGGAACTGAGGCTTTTTCATAGTCACCAGACCTATAAAGTGAAAGGGCCCAAAAATGTGGCGGTGTCCATAAAAATATTATTGAAAACAAAATTATTGGAAATATACTAAAATCTGTAGATACTGCAAACCATCCAATTACAGGAGGCAAAGCACCTGCGGCTCCTCCTATAACAATATTTTGGGGAGTTTTTCTTTTCAACCAAATAGTATATACAAATACATAAAACAATATGGATAAAAGTAAGAAAAAAGCAGCTATATAGTTTGATGCTATAGCCAGGAATAATACTGAAAAAAATGTTAAAATAACTCCTAATGAAAGAGCTTCCTGCGGTAAAACTCTTCCTGAAGGCAGGGGACGTAATTTTGTTCTATCCATGACTGAATCTATATCATGATCATACCACATATTGATAGCACCAGCTGCTCCAGCCCCTGCTCCAATAGCTATAATGGAAAATATAGCAAGCATAGGATGAATATATCCAGGAGCCAGTAAGAGACCTATTATAGCTGTAAATATAGCTAGTGACATTACTCTTGGTTTTAATAACTCAAAATAATCTTCCGCACTTGCTACATTCACTATACTTCCTTTTAAAGAATTATTTTTGTCATAAGATAACATTATAATTACTTAATCTTTGGAAGTTCCTCAAATGTATGGAATGGTGGTGGCGAAGTTGTCTGCCATTCAAGTGTATCTGCACCCTCACCCCAAGGATTGTTTGGACACTTTTCTCCTGCATATAAGGTTCTGAATACAATAATTAAAAACCATATTATGGATATAGCAGATATATAAGCCCCATATGTTGCTACCATATTCCATCCTGCATATGCATCAGGATAATCAGGAATTCTTCTTGGCATACCTTGTAGACCTAAGAAGTGCATAGGAAAGAAAGTTAAATTTACACCAATAAATAATAACCAAAAGTGAACTTTTCCCATCCATTCTGTATATTGGCGCCCTGATATTTTTCCAAACCAATAATAAAAACCTCCAAATAACGCGAATACTGCTCCTAAAGATAGTACATAATGGAAATGGGCCACAACATAGTATGTATCATGTAAAACTGTATCTAAACCAGCATTGGCTAAAACTACTCCCGTAACACCTCCAACAGTAAATAAAAATATAAAACCCATAGCAAATAACATAGGTGTTTTAAATGTAACTGATCCTCCCCACATAGTAGCTATCCAGCTAAATATTTTTATACCTGTAGGAACTGCAATAACTAAAGTTGCTGCAGTAAAGTAAGCCTTTGTATCTACATCCATGCCAACTGTATACATATGGTGAGCCCAGACTATAAAACCGACAAAGCCGATAGATACCATTGCATACGCCATACCTAAATACCCAAAGACTGGTTTATTAGAAAAAGTTGATACTATATGGCTGATCATTCCAAAAGCAGGTAAAATTAAAATATACACTTCAGGATGCCCAAAAAACCAAAATAGATGTTGAAACAACATGGGGTCTCCTCCTAATTCAGGAGCAAAAAAAGCAGTGCCAAAATTACGGTCTGTAAGCAACATTGTTATAGCACCAGCTAAAACAGGAAGAGACAATACTAGTAAGAAAACTGTAACTAAGATTGACCAAACAAATAAAGGCATTTTATGCAATGTCATGCCAGGCGCTCTCATATTAAATATAGTAGTTATAAAATTAATAGCACCTAAAATTGAGGAAGCTCCAGCAAGGTGCAAGGATAATATTGCCATATCTACCGCAGGTCCAGGATGTCCAACATCTGATGAAAGAGGAGGATAAATAGTCCAACCTGTTCCAGCTCCTCCACCCACATAAGGACTTGCAAGCAATAATATAAATGAAGGAACTAATAACCAAAAACTGATATTATTCATTCGAGGAAATGCCATGTCTGGTGCACCGATCATAATAGGTACAAACCAATTACCAAACCCCCCTATCATGGCTGGCATAATCATAAAAAATATCATTATCAAACCATGAGCCGTTGTAAGTACGTTGTACATTTGATAGTCACCACCCAAAATTCCATCTCCTGGAGCGGCTAACTCAGTTCTCATCAACATTGACATTACCCCTCCAATTACACCCGCAATTATTGCGAATATAATATACATAGTGCCAATATCCTTATGATTCGTAGAATACGCCCACCTTTTAAAACCGGATGGTGTATGATCGTGACTATCAACATTAGTAGACATTTAATTTCCTCACTTAATTGTTAAAAAAATTACTTATTATTTGCTAGATCGATATCCTCACCAACCTTAGCATACTCCTCTCTGGCTTGTTCTACCCACGAGAGAAACTTTTCTTCTGACACAGCTCTTACCTCTATTGGCATATAACCATGATTAGTACCGCAAAGTTCAGAACACTGACCATAAAAAATACCTTCTCTATCTGCCTGTAACCAAATCTCATTCAACCTACCTGGAACCGCATCCTTCTTCACACCAAGCGAAGGAATTGTCCAACTATGAAGCACATCAGTGGAGGTCATTTGAACTCTAATTACTTTACCTACTGGTATTACTACTTGTGTGTCAGTAGTTAAAAGTCTAGTAAAAGGTCTGTCTTGCCCTTCTATTTCCTCAGCATCTTGAACCATCCATGCATCATATGTGAAGTTTCCATGATCAGGATACTCATAGGACCAATACCATTGATGGCCGATAGCCTTAATAGTCATATGTGCTTCAGGTATTACATCTGTTTTATAGAGTAATTTAAATGATGGAACAGCCATAATGACCAGTATCAATACTGGTATTGCAGTCCATGCAATCTCTAAGAAGGTATTATGCGTAGTCTTAGATGGCTTAGGATTAGCTTTTGCATTAAATTTAACTACAATAATAACTAGTAAAGCTAATACAAAAAGAGAAATTATTGTAATTAACCATAATAGTCCATTATGAAATACTACCATTTCTGCCATAAGGCCGGAGAAAGGTTCACGTAAGTTTAACCCCCAAGGCACTGCCTGCCCAATATTATCAGCAGAAGCATGATTCGAAATAAATAACATTGACAATAAACTTGAGAAAAAAGCTAAAATTTTAAGATTAAACATTAAAGACCTCTTTGTAAAAATTTGTTATTTTAATTCATTATAATATTAATATATATCATTTAACAACGAATAATTAGTAAATCAAGGATTAGATAAAAAAATAGCTAATAAATGCTATTTTTTTTAATTCTAAAAAATATTTAATATACATATATCATTAATTATATTATTAATGTATTAATATTAAATGAAATATCTATATATATATTTATGGAGAAAAAATGTCTTACGATAAAGAAAAATACTATCAAGAACATGTTAATACTTTTAAGAATTTTATAAAATTAGGTGTCTATACTTCTATAGGTGTAATAGTTTTATTAATTCTAATGGCTATTTTTTTAGTGTAGAGCATCAAAGGAATATATTATCAATATACTTATAAAAATATTTTTTATATTTATTACTATTATTAGTATTTCAAGCTGCAGTGAATACTCCTTTAATGAACTAAACCCCTTTAATTTATTTTGTTCTGGTGAATTTGATCCTGATACAAATAGCTGCACAGTGAAAACAGATTTTCCCAATCCCACAAAAGATTAAAATGCAAAATAATGATGATATAGTTGAAGAGCTCTCAAAACTTAACTCTTCTATTATACATGATGCTCTCAGATCGGAAGGGTTTTCAGATCAAACCTTACCTCCAGAAATAAGACCTTTGAAGTACGAAAAGGTTTTAGCTGGAAAAATATGGACATTATCAGGAGAATTGAATGAAAAAGCAGAAGTACATGATACATTGCTGTCTTGGACTGAGTTTTTGTCTAATGCAGAACCAAATAGTATTGTAGTATGTCAACCAAATAATCATTCTATAGCACTAATGGGAGAGCTGTCCGCAGAAACACTAAAAAAAAGAAATATTAGAGGTTATATTGCTGATGGGGGTTGCAGGGATGTTACAAGAATTAAAAATGAAATTAAATTTCCAGTTTATTGCAGGTTTAATACGCCCAAAGATATTGCAGGAAAATGGTTGACAAAATCTATGGGCAAAAAAATTTATATAGAAAATACCCCTATAGATACTGGAGATTATTTAATTGCTGACGAGGATGGAATTGTAATAATTCCTAAAAATATAGTAAGAAAAATCATAAATAAAGCTAAAAATGATTTAAACTCAGAAGATAAAATGAGAATTGCTATTTTAAATGGAGAGAATCCCAAGAAAGCATATTTAAAATACAAAAAATTCTAGTTTTAGGAGAAACAAATTGAATAATGACTTAATAGATGAACAAACAGGCTTTACAATGCCTTCCGCAAAAGAATTTGATATAAAAAAACTATTTAGCCTAGACGAAAGAACAACACTGATTACTGGAGCCGCACAGGGTATTGGCAGGGTGGCAGCAATAGCATGCGGTAAAGCAGGAAGTAAAATAGCTATAACTGATAAAGATATTAATAGCGCTAAATTACTAGAAAAAGAGCTTAACGAAGCAAATATTAAAGCCAAAGCGTGGGAATTAGATGTCAACTATGAAAAGGATATAATAAAAGTATTTAACGATGTAGAAAAAGAATTTGGAACTACTGATGTATTAATAAATAATGCAGGGACTGCTCATAGAAATCCTGCAGAATTAATGAAAACAGAAGAATTTAATAAAATTATTAATTTAAATCTTACTAGTGCTTTTATATGTTGTAGAACAGTAGCAAAAGGCATGCTAGAAAAAAACAAAGGATCAATTATTAATATTTCCTCTATAATGGGAGTTACAGGAGGAGGACCAGCACCAAATTCACCTTATCACGCCTCAAAAGGTGCACTAGTTAATTTAACCAGATCTTTAGCTAATGAATGGGGAGATAGAGGAATTAGAGTCAACTCTATAGGACCTACCTATACCAAAACAAGATTAGTAAAAGAATTAAGTAAAGATAAAGCAAAACTGGATCATATTATTCAAAGAACTCCTCTAAAAAGGTTAGCAGAAGTTTCAGAAATGGCAGGAGGGATTCTATTTTTAGCATCAGATGCTTCTTCTATAGTAACAGGCCATACTTTAATGTTAGATGGCGGTTGGTCAGCTATTTAAATTAATTTAACAACATTTATAATAATGCAAAAAGAACTAAATTATTTTACAAACCTTAACAAAGAACAAAAACAGGCTGTTGAAACAATAAATGGCCCTTTATTAGTTTTAGCAGGAGCCGGTACTGGTAAAACAAAAGTCTTAACTACCAGATTAGCGTATTTACTTTACTCCAAATCTGCGCATCCTTCAGAAATATGTGCTGTTACTTTTACTAATAAAGCTGCAAATGAAATGAGAATTAGAGTAGAAAGTATGATAAAAAGATCCGTAGCTGGCTGGTGGTTGGGGACGTTCCATTCCATTGCTGCAAGAATACTCAGAACGAATGCAGAACTTGTATCTTTAAAACCAACTTTTACTATTATAGATAGTGATGACCAAATTAGACTTATAAAACAAATACTTTCCGCTGAAAATATTGACGAAAAAAGATGGCCAGCGAGAAGCTTACTGTCAATTATTCAAAGATGGAAAGATATGGGCTTGAAACCAAGTGAAATTAAAGATTCTTTTCATTTAGGCACAGATTTTGCGAACCATAAATCAATAAAATTATATGAAAATTATCAAAAACGTCTAATAAATTTAAATGCGGCGGATTTTGGAGATTTATTACTACATGTGATTACTATTTTTAAAGAAAATGAAGATATAAAAAAATTATACCAAAAAAAATTTAAATATATTTTAGTTGACGAATTTCAAGATACAAATGCATCGCAGTATTATTGGCTTAAAACACTATCCAATATGCATAAAAACTTATGTGCCGTGGGCGATGATGATCAATCAATATACTCTTGGAGAGGCGCTGATGTAAATAATATTTTAAATTTTGAAAAGGATTTTAAAGAAGCAAAAATTATTAAACTAGAAAAAAATTATAGATCTACTGGAAATATATTAGAAGCAGCCTCTCATTTAATATCACATAATAAAAGCAGATTAGGCAAAACTCTCTGGACTGATGATGAAATGGGAAATACTTTAAATATTAGAACTGTATATGATGGACAAGAAGAAGCAAGGGCTATAGGAGAAGAAATTGAGGCTTACCATAGAAAAAATAATTCTCTTAATAATATCGCTATTTTAGTAAGAGCAAGTTTTCAAACTAGAAATTTCGAAGAAAGATTTTTAAAAATTGGCTTACCTTATCAAGTTATAGGAGGATTAAGGTTTTACGAAAGATCTGAAATTAGAGATGCTATTGCTTATTTAAGATTAACACATTCTTCTGATGATCAATTAGCTTTCGAGAGAATAATAAATAAACCAAAAAGAGGTCTTGGTGATGCTACATTAAATATAATTGAAAAATATGCCCGCTCTATGAACATAAATTTAGAGAGCTCTTCCAGACGATTAATTGAAACAGACGAAATTTCCAATAAAGCTAGATCATCTATTAGAATATTTTTTAAAAATATAGATAGATGGCGTGAAGAATCTAAAAATACTAAATTAAATGAACTATTGGAAATGATATTAGAAGAATCCGGTTATATAGATATGCTAAAAAAAGACCGATCAATTGAAGCGCCTGGAAGACTTGATAATTTAAAAGAATTAGTAAATGCTATAAATGA
>CEVN01040938.1_pt1 | contig 14052 bp, 13 predicted proteins | sample 427041 | NCBI WGS metagenome assembly CEVN01 (sample SAMEA2623463, study PRJEB7988) | marine metagenome | biome: marine biome (ENVO:00000447); feature: surface water layer (ENVO:00002042); material: "saline water (ENVO:00002010), including plankton (ENVO:xxxxxxxx)" | depth 5 m
CCACAAATCCTCAATTGAACCTCCACCTCTTGCTAAAATTATTAAGTCAAAATTACCTTTATCATTTGCAATTTTTATAGCTTCAACAATACTCTTTTCTGCGTCTTTTCCCTGAACTTGAGATTCAACTAAAGTTACTTTTATTGAAGGAGATCTCCTTCTTAAGACGGTTATGATATCTCTGAGCACTGCTCCAGTTTCAGAAGTAATTACTGCAATTGAATTAGGCATTGCAGGTATATCTTTTTTTATGTCTTCACTAAATAAACCTTCAGTTTCAAGTTTTTTCTTTAATTCTTCAAATGCCTTAAGAAGAGCCCCTTCTCCAAAAACCTCAATATGCTTAACGTTGAATTGGTATCTTCCAGATGGAGCATAAATACCGATATTTCCATTAAGTATAAGTTCGTCACCAACCTTGGGTTCAAATAAAACACTTTGATTTTCAAATTTAAACATCACACAACTCAAAGCGGATTTTTTATCTTTTATGGTAAAGTACCAATGACCTGAACCATGGGCAGTAAAACTTGAAATTTCTCCTTGAATCCAAATATTTGATAAATCTCTTTCTAGAATCCCCTTGGCCAGGTTATTAACTTCTGACACTGAGATTATTTCTTGATTGTTAGAAATCGTTTGATTCATTAACCAAAAGTATAACTTAAGATTTTGAACGCAGAAGAAAATAAAAAAAATGAATTATTTTCCGGGATCCTTCTACTGTTGATGGGTGCATTCATGTTAGGTGGATCAGGAATATTTGTAAAAATAAGTGAAACTTCGCCATCTTTAATTGCATTTTATAGAGCGTTGCTCGCATTACCTTTTTTGTTTATCTGGATGAAATACGAAGAGAGAAAAGATTCCAGTCAATCTAAACTCGATAAAAGATATTTATTCTTTATTGGTCTTGGAGGTGTTTGTTTTGCTTTAGACATGGCTATTTGGAATTGGTCTTTATCTTTTACTTCAGTTGCTAATGCAACCCTTATGGCAAATACGGCACCAGTTTTTGTTGTAATTTTTGGACTATTATTTTTAAGCTATAAAATTAGCTTTTCATTTATTCTAACTCTAGCCTTAGCAATGCTAGGAGTTATTCTGGTTATTTTACCAGGACAAGAAATTGAAATCTTTGGAGATTCGCTTGGTCTAATAGCGGCAGTTTTTTATGCTGGATATATTATTTCAATCAAAGATCTCACTAATGTTATTAAACCAGCAAAGACGCTTTATTACGTTACTGTTATCACGGCAATATGTTTACTGCCGATAAGCTATTTTGAAACGGGTAGTTTATTTATTAGCTTTAATGAATTTTTTATTTTGTTGATTTACGCAATATTCTCTCAAACCCTAGCTCAGGGTTTAATAACGGCCGGCATCTCTAAAGTATCGGCCCATTTATCTTCTTTGGTATTGCTTATGCAGCCAGTATCCGCAGCTATATATGGATGGCTTTTGCTTGGAGAGTTGCTAACTCTGGTTCAGATTTTTGGCGGTTTTATAGTCTTAATAGCCATATACATGGCAAGTAGAAATTAATCCCAATTCGGCTCTCTTTTTTCCAGAAAAGCAGATATGCCTTCTTGAGCATCTGGACCTGCGAAAGTTTCAGCGCTTTTCTTAGCCAAGTAGGGTAGAGCATCATCAAAATCCATTCCATCCTGCTTTACATAAGCTTCTAGACCAAATTGCATTGTTCCCGGAGCTAGATTCGCTAAGTCTGACGCTATCTGATTGACAACCTCATCAAGCATTTCACTTGGGACTGATTGATTTATTAAGCCCCATTCCTCAGCTTTCTTTGCATCTATTGCCTGTCCCCGCATACAAAAATCTAACCCAGCCCTTTTAGGCATAACCCTAAACAAACCAGCCATAACCATGTGAGGCCAAACTCCCCTTAGAATTTCAGGAGCAGAGAATTTTGCGTCTTCTACAGCAATTGCATGAGTTGAGTTGGTTACCATAAGTAGGGCTCCTGCATGCACTGAACCTTGAATTTTGCAAATAACGGGCTTGTATAAATGTCTGATTAAAAGGCTTATATCATCTGCTCCTTCTAACTTAGGTACATTAGATTCTGCTTTTTCCCTTCTCAAGTCTGCCCCAGCACAAAATACATCTCCTTCAGCGGCTATTACAACTACTCTTATATCTCTTTGTTGCTTCGCATAACTCAATGCATAACAAACCTCATTAGACATTACGTTATTAAGAGCATTTTTTTTCTCTGGCCTGTTTAGGGTAATAGTCAAGACATTACTATCAATATCTATTTTTGTAGCTTGAAAGATAAGCCCTTCAAGAGATAATTTTTCGTTCATAGTCATAATTAATTAATCAAGAAATCAGGAACTTCGATATCTTTAGCTCTGAGATATTCTCCAAGAGATTTGGCTTGACCATCAAGCCTTGTTGAGGATGAAACTCCATCTTGCAGGATATCATGAACATAAAAGTTCAATGAAAGTATATTTGGTAATTCGTACCTATCAATGGCGTAGTCTTTTAGATCAGGCAGAAGATCTTTGAGCTTATCTACAGTTAGAAATTCATATAAATAGGAGTAGGTATCAATATTTTTTGCCCATACACCCAGGTTGGCGCATCCTCCTTTATCTCCTGATCGAGTTCCATACAAACTTCCAAATTTTACTATCTCAGTTTTATCAAAATCAGGTAAATTATTTTGATAAGGTTCCTTTTGATAATAGATTTCCTCGAAATCCATCTGACTTGTTGGTTCAACTTCAATAGTTTTGCCCTCAAAATGGACCTTTTCTTTAATGAATTTACTATCAATGAGTGCCGGCCAGTACTGTATGTATGGACCTGAGGGCATACCTGATCTTCCTGTGTATCCGGGAATACTAGCCAGTCCGAGCTCTACAATCTTGGCACTAAATAATCTGCCCACCAGGTCAGGGTTTTGAGACATTACAGAAATTCTTAAAGACGCTTGTGCTTCTTCATTAGAAACAGGATTGTCATGGTCAGTTCTGATTAACTGAATATCAATATGATCAAACTGATCCCTACCTCCAACATTATCAAAAATTAAGTCGGTGACAAGTTTGGCTTTTTCTTCTATATCAATTCCGGTAAGAAGTATTTCTGTTCCATTTCTAAAGCCTCCAGCTAGATTGACACAAACTTTATGTGTTTTGGGTGCACTCGAACCTCTGCAACCACTTACATACACTCGGTCTTTGCTCTCTTGCTCCATTTTGAGAGTATCGAAGTGACCTATCACATCGGGATTCATGTAAGCTGGTGCTCCGATTTCGTACAAAAGCTGGGCTGTGACAGTTCCAATTGAAACCAACCCCCCCGTGTCAGGATGTTTTGTAATAGTAAAGCTACCGTCTTCATAAATTTCAGCTATCGGATAGCCTATATTAAAAAATGACGGAACTTCCTGAAAAAAAGAGTAGTTACCTCCAGTAGCTTGTGCACCACATTCAATAATGTGTCCAGCTGCTAGAGCTCCAGCCAATTGATCATAATCATCTCTCGACCAGTTGTACTTCCAAGCCGCAGGGCCAATTACTACCGCTGCATCCGTAACCCTTGGGCAGACCACAACATCAGCTCCCGCATCAAGCGCTTCTTTTATTCCCCAAGCGCCAAAGTAAGCATTTGCAGTAAGAGGTTTCTTTTCATAGTCATGAAGAGATATCCCTTTTTCAATATTATTCAGCTGTTCATTGGCTGCTTTTAGTTCATCAAATCTAGGGATTAGGTCGTCACCATCTATATAAGCAACTTTTAGCTTTAAATTGAGTTCTTTTGTTATATCTTCAATTTGTTTGGCCATGGAAGACGGGTTTAGGCCACCAGCATTTGTAACAATCTTGATATTTTTCTCTTGGCAAGACTCAGCTACATCTCTGAATTGTTTAAGAAAAGTTCCAACATATCCTTGGTCTTCACCTCTCTTCATGCGTTGGTTGTAAAGGATAGTCATGGTGAGCTCAGCTAAATAGTCTCCGGTCAATACATCAATAGGACCACCTTCAACCATGTCTTTAGCTGCAGAAAGTCTATCTCCGTAGAAACCACTACAGTTTCCAATAATTATCTTGTCTCTAGAAGTGCTCATTTTATTGATCTATAACCATTAAGAGGGCACCATTTTCAAGCTGATCATCCTTCTTTATCAATACTTTAGTAACTTTGCCGTCTTCTGAGGCTTTAACTTGATGTTCCATTTTCATAGCCTCTAAAATGACTAGAGTATCTCCTTTTTTAACTTTAGATCCAACTTTGACCTTGAGATCTATTACTTTTCCTGGCATTGGAGCCACCAAGCCACCTGCTTGCAGTTCTGAACCAGGTAAAGTAAATCTAGGTAGTATCTTGAAAAGAACATCTCCCCAGGGGCCATGAACTACAATTTGGTCATCTTGTTGTGTTATTTTCGAAAAGAACCTGTAGCCATTCACTTCTATATCAATGCCTTCATCGGACCATTGAAGAACTTTTGCAACAGTACCACTATTTATATCAAAAGTACCATTTCTGTTTGATTGATATAACACTTCTATATTTTCATCTAGATAATTTAGATTAAGCTTTTGTCTTGGAAGTCTAGAATTTCTCCATCCAGATGGCATGTCTTGGAGAACTTGTGCTTCATGTCTATTTTTGCCCTGGATCCAAAGTGCAGCTGCAGAGGATGCATTTTCAAGAGATTCGTCTTTGAGAATAACCGCTCTCTGAGGTTTTGCTTTATCTATAAAATCTGATGTTGTTTTACCCTCAAGAAAATTTTTTGTTCTTAATGAAGAAACTAAAAAGTCTCTATTTGTAGTCACTCCTCCTATATGTAAACTTTCTAGCGCTAAAGCAAGCTTGTTCGCAGCATCTGTCCTTGTTCTGCCTTTGGCTATTACTTTAGCTAACATAGGATCAAAATCTGTTCCAACAACCGACCCTTGTTCTATTCCAGTATCCCACCTAGCATCTATGTTTTGATCAGACTCATAGGCAATTAAGGTTCCAGTAGCTGGTAAGAAATCATTCGATGGATCTTCAGCATAAAGTCTAGCCTCTATTGAAGAACCCGACCAACTTATATCATCTTGAGAGTATCCAAGCTCTTCACCTCTGGCTATTCTTAGCTGTTCATAAACTAGATCTTTACCTGTTACTTCTTCAGTCACTGGATGTTCAACTTGCAATCTAGTATTAACTTCTAAGAACCAGAATTCACCTGTTTTATCATCAACAAGAAATTCGACAGTACCTGCAGACTCATATTTCAGTTTTTTGGCGAGTTTGATAGCCGCTGCACCCATCGCTTCTCTCATTTCATCATCAACTCTTGGAGATGGTGATTCTTCAATAATTTTTTGGTGTCTTCTTTGTATAGAACATTCTCTTTCACCCAAGTGCACTAGATTTCCATGCGTATCTCCCAAGATTTGTATTTCTATGTGTCTTGATACTGGAACATACCTTTCAATAAAAACTCTGTCATCATTGAAACCTGCTTTTGCTTCTCTCTGTGCGCCCGCGATTGCTTCTTTGATTTCTTTCTTGTCCTCGACAATTCTCATACCTTTTCCGCCTCCACCTGCAGCGGCTTTTATTAAGATAGGATAGCCTATTGAATTTGCTTGCCTTGGATCAGTTGTCATTGGAAGGGTGGGGACATCAGCTTTTTCAGCAATCTCTTTAGCCTTCAATTTATCTCCCATAGATGTAATGACTCTTGAACTCGGCCCAACCCAAATTAGGTTAGCCTTCGATACATCTCTACAGAACTTAGCATTTTCAGACAAGAAGCCATAGCCTGGGTGTATTGCTTCTGCACCAGTTTTAATGGCTGCATCAATAATTTCTTTACCATTTAAGTAAGTATCACTGAGCTTAAAAGCTTCATCAGCCATTCTAACGAAAGGGGAGTTTGAATCTGCTTCGGTATAGACAGCTACACAAGAGATTCCCATCTCATGTGCAGTTTTAATAATACGGCAGGCTATCTCACCTCTATTGGCAATTAATAATTTATGAAAAGTCATAGTCTATAAACTCCATATCCTGGTGCACCTTCAATATTTCTTCCATTTACTAATGATAGGCATATACCTAAAACAGTTCTCGTGTCTCTCGGATCAATAATTCCATCATCACTTATGGCGCTTGTCGCTCTGAGGGCTAGAGAACCTTCTTCTTGCGCTTTTTCTGCAAATGCGACCATTTTTGCATCCTCTTTTTCATCAAATTTCTCGCCTGTTCTTGCTGCTCGGGCTCTTCTAACAATTGACATGACACCTGCTATTTGTTGTGGTCCCATAACGGCTATTTTTGCTGTTGGCCACAGGAAGGTGAATTTATTATCAAAAGCCCTTCCCGACATAGCGTATGTTCCGGCGCCATAACTTGCACCTAATATAATAGTAAGATGAGGGACAGTAGAATTAGAAACGGAGTTAAGGAATTGAGCTCCTCTTTTTATCTGGCCGGCTCTTTCATAATCCTTTCCGACAACAAAACCAGTAATGTTTTGAAGAAAAACAATAGGTATGTCTATTTGATTACATAGTTGAACAAAATGAGCTCCTTTCGAAGCTGTGTCTGGAAAAATTGGTCCATTATTTCCAAGTATTCCAACTGTATAACCATGAATTGAAGCAAAACCACACACTATTGTTGGGCCAAATAATGGCTTAAATTCTTCAAACCTGGATCCATCAGCTATTCGTCCTATGACTTCCCTGACATCAAATGGACGTTTTAAGTCTGGGTCAACCAATCCAAGAAGATCTTCAGTGTCTAAAGTGGGCTCATCAGGCCTAAGCTTTGGCTCTTTTCCTTCTTTTCTCCAATTCAGATGAGATACAACTTCTCTACCTATGCGCAGTGCATCCATCTCGTCCTCCGCGAGATAGTCAGCTAATCCTGAAACTTCTGCATGCATTTGACCACCACCCAGTGTTTCATCATCCGACTCTTCACCTGTAGCCATTTTGACTAAAGGCGGGCCACCTAAGAAGACTTTCGATTGTTTTTTGATAAATATGTTGTAATCAGACATTCCAGGCTGATAGGCACCACCGGCTGTTGATGATCCAAACACTATTGAAATAGTAGGAATTCTTAACTTAGATAATTCTGTCACATCGTAAAAAGTTCTTCCTGACTCAGCAAAGTGACCTGCTCCCAGTATAGTTCCTCTGGAACTTCCTTTACCTTTTCCACCACCCATTCTCAGATCGCCACCAGCTGATTCAACAAATTGAACATAAGGAATTTTATTGACCCTAGAAATTTCCATGGCTCTTGTCCATTTTTTTCCAGAGTAGGCATGCATTGCCCCAGCCAAGACGGTTGGATCATTGGCAAAAATCACAACTTCTGTTCCTGCAACAATCCCAATACCTGCAACTGCTCCACCTCCCACAGGATAGTCAGAGGCATAAGCAGCAAGTGAGCTTATTTCTAAAAAGGGTGTATCAGGATCTAAAAAATTAGCTATTCTGTCTCTTACAGACATTTTTCCTCTAGCTGCTAATCTTTCGTGGTGATGCATACCACCTCCGAGTTCAACAAAATCTAATAAATCTTCTATGCCATCAAGTTTTTCTAACATCGACTTTTTGTACTGATTAAATTCTTCAGACTGACTGTCAATATTTGTTTCTAACGCAGGCGCTAATAGGGTATTTTTCATGACTAAATTGTATAATGCTCTCCAAGCTCTCTTATCGTACCTTTTTAATGTCTGTAAGAATATTAACAACTGAAAACTTTTAAAAAAAGGATAATTTTTTAATTACTTATGAAGGCAAATCGTTTTCACATTGGAGAGGTTATCCAAGAAATACATTCTGATTATTTTGATGTGTTGTTAATGAAAAAAGCTAAGGATAAATCAAATGGTATTGATCAAACTATCCTAGCTTTTTATATCATCTTAAGAGCTGAAGAGTTAGCAATAGAAGAAAAAATCCCGAAACGAAAGTAATTAAATTTCAAAATGTTTATATAAAATTTATCTTCCTCAAAGATATTAAAAATCCCCAAAAGTTTCTATATACTTTTAAATGGAGAGAATTTTTTAGCTATGAAAGAAAATAAAAAAGAACTTGATGTTGTTATTGTGGGTGCAGGATTTGCTGGCATTTATCAGCTACTAAAACTCAGAAGGTTGGGGTTATCTGCAATTATCATTGAGAAAGCAGATCAAATAGGTGGTACTTGGCATTGGAATAGGTACCCTGGAGCAAGATGCGACATACCTTCGCTTGAATACTCTTATCAGTTTGATGAAGATCTTCAACAAGAATGGAACTGGTCCGAAAAATATTCAGCACAGCCAGAAATTCTTGAGTATATCAATCATGTTGCGGATAGATTTCAGTTACGGGACGGTATTCAATTTAATGAAGAGGTAATAAAAGCCGAATTTGATGAAATAAATTCTAGTTGGAAAATAAAAACTTCTGAAAGTAACTACGAATCGCGATTTGTTATATTCGCCACCGGTTGCTTATCTGTTCCTAATAAACCCGACTTTGAAGGGTTAGAAAATTTTGAAGGTCAATTATTGCAAACATCGACTTGGCCACAAGAAGAGCAGAATTTTTCTGGAAAGAGGGTGGCAATAATAGGTACAGGATCTTCGGCTATTCAATCGATACCTCTTATAGCTGAACAGGCTGATCAGCTATATGTGTTTCAAAGAACACCTAATTATTCGATACCCTCAAATAATGGACCAATGGACAAAGATAGGGAAGAAGAAGTCAAAGCAAGGTATTCTGATTTTAGACAGGACAATTGGCAAAACGGATTTGGTATAGCTGCTATTTCAGATGAATCTCTTATTTCAGAAACTGATATAAATGAAGTCCATCAACAATTAGAAGAAAATTGGGAGAGTGCTGGTTTAGGTTTTTTTGGGGGATATGCAGATATACCACTTGATGCAAACTCCAATGATGTTGCCGCTAATTTTGTTAGAAATAAAATAAGTGAAATTGTTGATGATCCTGATACAGCAAAAATCTTAACTCCCGATTATCATATAGGAGGAAAGCGACTTTGTGTTGATACAGGTTATTTCGAAACTTTTAATAGAGACAATGTTCATTTAATTAACCTGAAAGAAAATCCTATCAAACAAATTTCTTCTCTCTCTTTAGACGCTGATAAGACATATGAAATTGATACTTTAATATTGGCTACAGGTTTTGATGCGATGACGGGAGCTCTTACTAGCATTGATATAATCGGTAGAGATGGAGCAAAACTCAAAGATCAATGGGAGAGTGGGGCCAAATCTTACCTCGGTTTAGGTATAGCAAATTTTCCTAATCTCTTTACAGTAACTGGTCCTGGAAGTCCTTCTGTGCTTTCTAATATGATGCCCTCTATAGAGCAACACGTAAACTGGATTACGGATTGTATTGAATGGATGAATGCTAATGACAAAAAAGTCATTGAGTCTTCTAAAACAGCTGAAGACGATTGGATGGTTTTGGTCAATGAGATAGCAGACATGACAATATTCACGGATACAAAATCCTGGTACAACGGATCAAATATTGAAGACAAGGCAAAGGCCTTTCTGCCTTTTATAGGTGTGCCAGTCTATACAGAGATGTTAGAGCAAATAGTCGCGGAGGACTACAAGGGGTTTATTTTTGATCGAGTGAATTAACTAAGCAAAAATAGCTGTGTTTAGAAGCATTGCAGCTCCCATAAAGATTAAACATCCTGCCTGTACTATCGTAGGTATTACTACAAACATCACGAGAGGATTGAAATTCATTTTATTCATATAGTCTTCTTCTCTCCAATCTTGAAGGGTAGTTTCATCGGCCTGTTCTTTTACTATTTGTAATCTCATATTTATATCTGTGATAGGTAGTTATCTAATCTTTCTTGATTCATCAAAAAAGTTTTTTTGTACGTTTCTGCATTTTGTTTAATTTGATCAAGGTTTCCTTTTGATTCGACTTTTATCACACCGATCATTGCCATCATATTATGGGGAGTGCATTGATATACATATACTCCTTCTTCAGTGAGTGTGACTGTTACGTCTTGGCTAAGTGCTCCTGTCCAAGACTCAGCTCCTTCTGGAATCATGCCTTCAATCGAAGCTGAGTTATGAGAAACATCAGTCGCAACGAATTTGACTGTATCGCCTTTCTGAATTGATAAGACAGCCGGTTCGAAGACCATCATACCTTCCTTGCCAGAGTTGAGCATTTTAACTATATGCTCTTCAGAAGAGAGTAAAACGGAAAAAAGAGTGAATAAAAGTATGTATACGTGCTTAATCATGCACGTATTATACATATTATTTATTAAAAGATATAAATTTTAATTATAATATGTCAAAGGTTAGACCAGCCTTTTGAATCAATCTCGTCATTAACTTTTCCCCCATAGCAGGTGCAGGGGTATATATACCTCCTGGAAGGTCTTCACAGTCTTCCACCAAACAAATTGCGCTTTCAGCTATCATTTTTGAGGTGGACCCATAACCTGGATCCATATCTCCAGTTACTCTCGCTTTTGAGATTTCACTTTCTATATCTGCCAAGAACAGTACATCATAATTTCCTTGCTCTCGTGATTCACGTGATGGACCTTCGCCAGGCTGAGGCACATTTTCGCCTCCCATTGGATTAGCTGACGCCATAGCTTTTGCTACTTCTTCTCCCTCTGCTCCTTCTCCAGCAATCATCATCTCATCGTAACAAAAGTCTTCACCATACATGTGTCCAAGAAGAGCATTTGATCGGTGAATATTTTTTGTATTAATGGGAGCCATTACAAAAGGGGTTACCCACATACCCAGCTTTTCATCCAATAAAGGCTTAGAGTCATCTGGCTGATCGGGTCCCTGGAATCCTTCAGTTAATGAAAAGGGATTAGCCAAAACATTAATTAGTTCAGGTTTAGCTTTTATTGAAGCCATTGTTGCTCCCAATGAAGCAATTGTTCCTCCAGAAAATTCTCCGTTCATGGCTTTAACTCTTCCTCTTATTCTGCTGGAGGTTTTCCCATATTTTTGCTGTAGATGTTTTTGCAGAAAGTAAACTCCTAGATCAAATGGAATACTGTCAAAACCGCAAGAGAACACAATTCTTGCTCCGGTTTCTTTAGCAGTCTCGGAGTGAGCACCTATCATCTCGTGCATCCAACCAGGCTCTCCAGTTAAATCCACATAGTCTGTTCCGTTTTTAGAACAAGACTCAACCAGTTTAGACCCATACAATTGATATGGACCGACTGTTGTAAGAACACATTTAGTAGATTGTGTTAATGAATCTAAAGATTCTAGATTATCGCTATCGACAATGAATGATTGTAAATCTTCGTGAAGGTTTAATTCTTCTTTTACAGCATTTAATTTATTTGCACTTCTTCCAGCGATGGCCCATTTTAAATCGCCATTGTCGCCATACTCTTCCTTTAAGTATTCAACTACTAATTTGCCGGTATAACCGCTTGCTCCAAATACGACTACATCGAGTTCTTTGCTCATACTTTTCTCCTCAATTTTTTTGATCTTATCGCTCTTCAAAGAGATTTGGTACACATCATCCTTCTCTTTACGGCGTTTATGGAAGCTATTATTCTATGATTAATTCAATGTAAATAAAATTAGAAATATGAAATATCTCCATACAATGTTGCGAACTAATGATGTAAAAAGGTCAATGGACTTTTTCGTCAATGCTCTTGGTCTAAAGGAAGTTCGAAGAATCGATGTAGAAGAGGGCAGGTTTAGCCTTATCTTTTTAGCAGCTGAAGGCGACGAAGATTCGCAAATAGAATTAACTCATAATTGGGATGGCGATGAGCTTGGAGAAGGTTCACGTAACTTTGGGCATTTAGCTTATGAAGTTGACAATATTTATGCTACCTGCGAAAAACTTCAGTCTCACGGTGTAGAAATAAACCGACCACCAAGAGACGGTCGAATGGCCTTTGTAAAATCTCCAGATAATATTTCAGTTGAGCTTCTTCAAAAGGGAGAAGCTTTGGAGCCTGCAGAACCTTGGGTGTCTATGGATAATGTTGGCAACTGGTGATATCTTTAATGGTCTAACTTGAAAATAGGAGATTGATGGTGAGATTCTTTAGTTTAGCGTGGCTCTGTTGTTGTCTTTCTTTCCAATCAATATTGCTATCTGAGACTATACCTATTGGACCGAATGGTAAACCAGATCTCAACGGTGTTTGGCAAGTTATGAATAGAGCAAATTACAATTTAGAAGCCCATTCAGCTTCCGCAGCTATGCATCTAGTTGAAGGTCCGGTTGTTCCCATTCCCCATCCAGATATTCTTGCATTAGGAGCAGTTGGTTCTGTTCCTGCAGGATTGAGTGTTATTGAGGGAGGTTTAATTCCTTACAAAAAAAGTGCACTAAGAAAACGTGATGCGAATAAGAAGGATTGGTTGAATAGGGATCCCGAGATAAAGTGCTATCTTCCTGGAGTTCCAAGAGCAACTTATATGCCTTATGCCTTTCAAATTTTCCATAGTGAAGAGGCTGTATTTTTTGCTTATGAGTATGCTGGAGCTACAAGAAATATTTACTTGGAAGACCCTGGTGAGCCTCCAGTTGATTCGTGGATGGGACAATCATGGGGCTATTGGGAAGGTAATACTTTTGTAATTGAAGCTACTGGATTTAATGATCAAACATGGTTCGATCGTTCGGGCAATTTTCATTCGGATAAGTTAAGAGTTGTTGAAAAGTACACTCTTCTTAACAATCACATTATGGACTATGAGGCTACCATAGAAGATGAAGAGGTTTTTACAAGACCATGGACTATTAAAATGAAACTATATAAAAAGATGGGAGAGGATTCTCAGCTCCAGCAGTTCAAGTGTGTAGAATTTGTTGAAGAATTAATTTACGGAGAGTGGCGTGCAAAATAAGTTATTCATTTTCATTGTATTCATATTTTCTCTGGCGACTTATGCGGAGGAATTCACTGTCCAGAAAACATGGTTTGGCGATCCTGATCTGCAAGGGGTTTGGACTAATGCCAGTTTAACAACCCTCGAGAGACCTGATCATTTTGAAACACTTGAAATCAGCGATGAAGTAGCAGCATACGCGAGAAATGCCAATCAGGAGACTGTTGAAAATATAGATAATCCTTATGAAGATGGAGAGACACCTGAATCTGGAGGAGATGTGGGTGGTTACAACGTAGCTTGGATGGATCCGGGTAGTGATTTCATGAGATTAAACGGAAAATATAGAAGCTCAATTATCACTTATCCTGAAAATGGTAAGTTGCCTAGACGACTTACCAGATGGGCCATTGAAGGACCATCAATTTATAGAATGTTTACAAGCGCTGACCATCCTGAAGAGAGAAGTCTTGGAGAGAGATGCATCGTTGGGTTCGGCTCCAGTGGAGGTCCTCCTATGTTGAATGTTCTTTATAACAATCATTACCAAATTGTTCAGTCACCTGGCTACGTAATGATTATGGTCGAAATGAATCACGATGCCAGAATCATAAGAATTGATTCAGAACATAATCCAGATGAAATGAAACCTTGGTTAGGTGATTCTGTAGGACGATGGGAAGGCAATACGCTTGTCGTAAAAACTAAAAACCATCATCCGCAGCAAAAATTTAGGGCTGCTATCAGGCATCAAATTCTAATGATGGAAGGAGCTGAGGTGACAGAAAGATTTACAAGAATAAGCGAAAATGAAATTCTGTACGAATTTGAAGTCAATGATAAGAAGGCATACCGAGATGTTTGGAAAGGAGAAATGCCTCTTAGAGCAACTGAAGATAAAATCTATGAATATGCTTGTCATGAAGGAAACTATGCAATGGCAAATATATTAGCGGGTGCAAGAGCAGAGGAGGGTAAATGACAAATTTTATGATTAAAATCATTTTTTCAACTTTTATGGTTCTTTGGAGTGTTAATTCTTTTTCCCATCATGCGTTTACAGCTGAATTTGATGCCAATGCGCCAGTGAATCTCACTGGGAAGGTTCTCAAGGTTGAATGGATTAACCCGCATGCTTGGGTTCA
>CEVN01040001.1_pt1 | contig 14037 bp, 7 predicted proteins | sample 427041 | NCBI WGS metagenome assembly CEVN01 (sample SAMEA2623463, study PRJEB7988) | marine metagenome | biome: marine biome (ENVO:00000447); feature: surface water layer (ENVO:00002042); material: "saline water (ENVO:00002010), including plankton (ENVO:xxxxxxxx)" | depth 5 m
TAGGTGAGACCCGCCGATCTGGGTTCAAATCCCAGTGCTCCCACCAATCCCATAAGTTTTTATTTTCATGCTGCAGATACAATTACATGAGAGTACAAGTAAGTCGCATTTCTATTTACCAGAATGCTAAATTCTTGTCTGTAATTTACATGCCAATTGGTATAGTCTATTTTCTAATAGGGATTGTATTTCTGCTGAGAGGTGGCGATTATTTCCGACTCACAGGAGTTGTTTTCTTACTAGCTCCAATTTGGATGTCTGGACTGGTAGTGGTAACTCATGTGTTCATGGCTACAATCTATAATTTCATAGCTTCAAAAATAGGCGGTGTGGAGTTTGAGCTTACTGAATTACCGGAGAATGAAGAAGTTCCAAAAGATAATTTTGGAGACTAATATTATTCCAATTCAGCCCAGATTCTACTGAAACGATAAGCTGCCGATAAAGTACAGACTATTGCAAAAACATAACACATTAGTGTCATCCAATTTATTCCCATGATTTCATCAATGAAATATTGTATTACGGGAATCATAGCCATGACTACAAGTCTATCTGCTCTTCCTAGAAGACCAGCGTAATCTCTACCAGCTCCAACAGCTTGGGCTTGAGTTCCCATATATGATAACATCAAAACTCCGATAATTGCAGCAAATCCAATTGTTGTATCTACAAGAGGCCCTAGAGCCACTCCACCTAGCATAATTATGTCTGCAACACGGTCTAAAGTATGATCAACAAGATCTCCTCTTTTACTTGACATATCTCTCATTCTGGCAACAATACCATCGAGTGCATCTAAGACTGCAGTAAGAAAAACCATCAATGCTCCCAACAAAAGCCATTCTTTGTTTTCTAAATCTGCCATGTAAAAAGAATATCCTGCCGTAAGTGCAGTTACCAAAGAAAGCATACTAATTCCCATTGGATTTAGAGGCATATTTCGTGCAAGAGGCATCAGAATTTTTGTTCCAAACTCTCGATAATCGTCAGCTACCATTAATACCAATCCATTATTCTTTCTGAATAGTCAAAAGTTTCCTCTAATTTAACATTGCCGGCCACAAAGCCTTTAATCATTTTAGCACTTTCTTCAGCACTTTTATTCGTTGTATCAAGCTGGAATATCCTTTCTTTATCGATATTATCCAAAGCTTCCATGTATATTATGTTCAAGGCTTCAGCTTCTAAGTTTTCCATTATTTTCTCTTTAGAATAATTTCTTTCATCAAGACGTTCTTTCAGTACAAAAGGATCGCATCTCAAGATTATAACTTGATCTATATTGCTAAGAAAGTGTGCAGTATGTCCTTCAAAAATTCCTTCTTTCTTAGATAAATTACGTATATTTTCGTCCAATAAATCTAATTCGATAAGCCATTCGCCCTCTTCAGTTTTTTCATTGGATGAAAATTCATAAAACTCAGATAAATGCACTACATCGGTGTCTAAAAGTTTAGAGATTGAGGTTTTTCCTGTTCCTGGCGTCCCTGTTAGGGCACACCTTACCATTACGAAGTCTCTTCTTCTTCTGTTTCTTCAGCAGGTTCTTCCTCTGACTCTTCAGATTCTTCTTCGCTACTTTCTTCTTCTACAGGTTCTTCAGTAGATTCCTCAGCTGCCTTTTCAGCAGCCATTTCTTTCTCTGCAGCAGCCTTTGCTTCCTTCTTTGCTTTGGCTTTAGCTCTATCAACACGCTGTTTTGCGTTAAATGCTGTAGCGGCTTCCATAAATCGGTTGTAAGCTTGGTGAGCCTCTAAAGAATCCTCAGGGCTTGCTTCAATATCTGTTTCAGTTTTTACACGTATTTCAGTTATAGAAACAAATTCCACTTCAATTTTTTTCAATGCTTTAAAAGATGCAGAGAATAAATTTTCTTCTTCTACGATCTCTCCAAATTGTTCTTCCATTAAAGATTTTAAACCACCATTTTCCAGTGATTTCCCATGTCCTCTTTTTACTTCAAAGCTCTGCATAATTTAACATTCTAAGTAACTGTATTTGTATTTTGGGGCTAAAGTTTCATGTCTCCTTTACCAAATTGCTTCATCATTCTCTGCTGCATTCTTCTATTACCACCAATATTTGCCATCATCTTTCTGCTTTGATTGTATTGTTTTAGTAAGTCTCTTATTTCTTGTGGATCTGAACCAGAACCCATAGCAATACGGTTAATTCTAGATCGTTTAATTAATTTAGGATTTTCTAATTCTTCTTTGGTCATAGAATTCATTAAAACTTTGAATTTTTCTAACCTTTTCTGAGTCTCTTCCACTTGACCCTTTTTCATCATACCTGACATTCCAGGCACCATCTCCATGACTTTTCCTAAGGGCCCCATCTTTGTAAGAGCCTCCATTTGTTCCCTCATATCTATCAAAGTAAATTTGCCTGATAGCATTTTCTTAGCAGTATCTTCTGCAGTACTCGCATCCATTACCTCTTCAGCTCTTTCTAAGAGAGTTTGCAAATCTCCCATACCCAATAATCTTGAAATGAAGCGATCTGGATCTAACTTTTCTAAGTTATCTAAATTTTCACCAGTTCCTACGAAGACTATCGGAGCATTAGTTACAGCAACTGCAGATAAAGCACCTCCACCTTTAGCAGAACCATCTAATTTTGTTAAGACAACTCCTGATACTCCAACTGCATCGTGAAATGCTTGAGCTTGTGGACCTGCCTGTTGACCTACAGTAGCATCCATTACAAGGAATATTTCATCTGGGTTCAATATCTTTGAAACTGCTTTCATTTCATCTATTAAATCATCATCTAGTGCATGTCTTCCTGCAGTATCTACAATTACAATGTCAAGATCATTAAATTCTTTCAGGCCTTCATTGACGACTTTTGCCGCATTAGTATTCTTTGAATCTCCAAAAACAGGTACTTGTATTTGCTCTCCGATTTGTGCTAACTGGTCGTATGCAGCAGGTCTATGAACGTCAGCTGCGACTAAACCTAAACTCAAACCTTTTCTCTTTAAATATTTGGCAAGTTTTCCGGTAGTTGTCGTTTTACCTTGACCATACAACCCCACCATCATGATTTTCTGTGGGCCAAGTTTGAATTCTTTAGGAGTTCCCAAAGCAGTCACCAATTCTTGGTGCACTATTCTCACAACATGTTCTCTTGCAGTCATTCCTGCAGGAGGTTTCTCATCAAGAGCACGTGTCTCAATTTGTTTGCTCAAGTCTAATGCTAATTTTACATTAACATCAGATTGTAACAATGCTCTTTGTATATCTCTGACTAGTTCTTTGATTAATTCTGGAGAAATATGACTAGCTCCTGCTATTTTTCTAAGAGTTTCCCTCAGAGCATCTCCTAATTTCTCAAGAACCATGATGTAGTTTAATGATAGTTTAATTTAAAATTATACTTCGTTCTAGCATACATATCAGCTATAGATGATTTGGTAAAATTTATTTAGCGATTGCTACTGCACAGCTAATGAGATTATGGTTGTTCATTGTACTACTCATACCTATCGCAGTCTTTTTGGGTAGCGAAGCTGAGGCCGGTTGTACTGGTGATCAGCCACCATTATCTTCTGATTTGAATTGGATTATTACGCAGCACACTCATTGTTGGGATAGAGATATCTCAGTTAAAGATATTGAAGTAAATGAAGGTAGCTTTAAGCTAGAAAATGTAACGTTAGAGGCAACCGGTAAAATTTTATTGAATCAAAAAACTGATTGGTTTGAATCTACGATTATACACAATACAACTACTAACAGTAATCTTTTGGATATTAATGCAGTAGTTACTATCAAGGGAACTAATTTGACCATTAATGCACCCGAGCATGTTTATGGCGGCAGCGGTTTTCAAGGAATGAAATTATCAGCTAATTCTAAATTGATAATTACAGATATGGATAATGACCCCACTACTACACATGATGTTTCTAATATCTCTTCAATGAGTTGGAATGTCTCAGATCCATATATGACTGCATTAGAATTCTGGGGATGGGGTAATGATCAGACAGTAGAATTTAGTAACTCTGTTTTTCACCACTTATTTGCGGTAAGGACAACAGGAGATAATGTCATTGTTAGAAACAATTCATTCTATTATTGTGGTACGATTGCTTTTGCTAATGGTGATAATATGATATTCGAAAATAATTATGCATACAATAATTCATATGGAACTAATTATGGAGCCTGGTTCATAGATTATTATGGCAATAATGGAACAATAAGGAATAACTTCATAGAGGAAAGCGACGGTGCTGGTATTTTTGTTGATTCAGGATATAACTACACATTAAACAATAACACATTTTTGAACGTAACTTCAGAAAACATAGGAGGTTTTGGCCAATTTTCAGCTTCTAATGTTGAGGGTGCTAGGTGGTATAATAATACATTAATCAATGTTGATAGCTTCGGCTTCTGGTTAAATAATGCGACAAATTCATCAGTTTCTTATAATGTTCTTAATAACGTAACAGAAGGTCTAATTGGTGGTGGTGAAAACCTCACAATTCACAATAATGTTCTAGATGAATGTGGTTGGAACTGGTACGCTGGTGTTGTGGGTGGATGCATATCAGTCGGTGGAGGAAGTCTCCCAATAGATGTTGGAAATATAACAATCTATAGTAATAATATTAGCAATATAGAGCAAGTTGGAATTATGGTATACACTGGTGAAAATTTAGTTAATAATATTCAAGTGTACAACAATACCGTGCAGGGTGGTTTGTATGGTTTTTTAATGACAACTTACGCTTCGTTTGCAGAGAGGCCTGAAAATGTTACTGTAAATAATAATGACTTCTATGACAACACTAATGGTATTGGTATTTACAAATCATATACAGCAAAGGGTGGAGCAAACAACCTAATAATAGATAATAAGATATACAATTCTACTACTGGCATAAGGTTGGATGGAACTCCAACATCTTATGAAGGTATTATTATAGCTAGTAATTATATTGAAGCTAATGTTACAGGTATATTCATAGGAGATATTGTCAGTCCTCATGTGGTCAATAATACGGTTGAGGCATCTATAGGTATAGATTGCGCTCAAACTGATCAAATGAATATACAGTATAATACTATATCTGTCAAAACGAAAGGTTTTACGTCATCTTATTGCAAGGGTGAAATCTTAAAAAATGAAATTAATGGAGCATGTAATTCTGATGATTGTAGTAAAGTAGCTTTTACTAAAGTAGCTGCATTAGGCGCGGAGTTTGATGAATACAGCGACTTGGAATTTAACTATAATAATCTTACACTGTTTGATATACATGTTAGAGTTGTTAATTCAGAATTGGAGATAGAAAATAATGTATTAGATTATGGAAATGTAGGTATATTATTTGAAGAGACAGATAATATTTCTATAAGATATAATTTAATATATAATAATTCAATCAGTATCAATTTAATCAATTCTTTTGACATCGAAATAGAAATGAATAATCTGTCAAATTTTGAAAAAGGTATACATTCAATTAATTCTAGCTCAAATATATTAACTAATTATTATGATCAAGGTCTCGTGTGCTTAGATTTTTTAGATTCCGAGTACCAAGTTAATAATTATGATAATTTTGGCTGCACAACTGCTTACATTCTTGAGAGTTATAATGTTCGAATAAACATAGTAACAGATGAAGGCGTTCCCTCTCCAAATCACCAATTTTATTACTATAATGATTTTGATACTACCAAAATATATTCTTCCACTTATGAAACCGGTTTTTCAGATTATATTGAACTCCGTACTACCAAAGTAGATAATTCTGGATTGAATATTGATTTTAATAACTACCATTTTGGTTATTATCATAATGATATACTAAATTTAATAGAACAAAATATAGATACTAATCGAACTATAACAGCTTATTTAGATGTGATACCACCATCTACACTACTTTATTGCGACAGCCCTCTTGTTAAAACAAATAATATTCCTATATATTTGAATATAGTTGATGGGGCAGAGGACTTCAGAGATTATGATATTTATTATTTGCAGAATGATGGAATTAATTTTGCTGAATGGACTCTTTTTGGTACATTCAACCAGACTACTGTCTATTTTAATGGAGATGATTCTACCAAATATCGTTTTAAGTCAATATCAAGAGATATCTATGGGAATGTCGAAGCCAAATCTGGTTATGACTATGAAGTCCACGTAGATACTACAGTCCCTAACTCATTCTTTGAAGGTTTGAAATCTAATTATTATTTTGAAGAGCAAAATGAGATATTACTATCTTGGAATTCAGATTATCCTGACGTTTCACTTTACTCTATTGAGATATACTATACTAACTTCACTAATGCATATCTTAATCCGTCTGCAGTTATATGGGATCTTAATTCCAGTTATGAATATTTTAGTGAAGATAGCTTGGTTTACACAATGGGTGAGATTGGACATTATGGTTTTAAGATAATAGCGCAGGATGAAGCTGGCAATGTTGAAGCTAAAAACACATATGATTTTATAGTAAATTATGACCCAAGTAGCGATTCGTTATCTTTAATTGATGTTCCAAATAGATGGGGTGAAGAGAATCTCACTATTGTTTATCAAAGTTCAGATACAAATCTTGAATTTGATATTTACATTGCTTTAGAGTCTGTTAACAATCCAGCCCATACTTTGGCTTGGTATTATTATTCACAAGATGATGCTGAAGGGATAATACAACTTTCAGGACTTCAAGATTCTATGAGATATTATCTTGTTATCAAGAGTCTTGATCTTGCAGGAAATGTAGAAGATCCATTAAATACAACTGAGATTTATAGCTCTAATGGAACCTATGATCAATTTGTCGATTTAGAATATGTGCCTTTGAGCAAAGATGGGATTTTATTTACTATAATGGTTGATGAGGATTTAGATGGGATATATGAAAAATCTTTGACTCAGGGGGATAACCAATCTAGACTAAATGGTGATGAATTCTTTGTTGATTATCTTAATCAAAGAGTTATATTTGGTGGAGCTAAAAATGGAGGTTATGTCCCTAGTGAAGGTGATGAAAATATTAAGATAAAATATTCGGGAGTACATAGCATCTTTGAAATTTATACAGCTAATCCAACACCAGCGAGAGATTTAGCTATAAGTCATACTAATGTATCAAATATGGTTGTAACTTTTGAAATAGAAGCAGATTTAGCAATTTGTAAAGTTCAAAGAACTACAGACAAGGCAAATGGTTGGTTTAATGAAATGATTATCTCACCATGTGAAAAGGGAGTTCATGACTACGTCGAGGAGGATCCTGATCCCACTAAAACATATTATTACCGAATTTGGACTGAGAATGAATTTGGACATTCTAGTGTTTCTGATGAAAGAACTATTGTAATGGAAGAAGTTATAAAATTCTATGAAACTAATGAAAAAACTTCATCAAATCAATTTGGAATCACTGGAATTTTGCCCTTGATGCTTGGCGTTGGAATTGTTTTGTTAGCGAGCGGAGGAATACTACTCTATAGGTCTAAGAATCAGGAAATAGATGATAACATACAACTAATTGAATCCAAACCTATTGCCAAGTTTAAGATTGAGCAAGTTTATCTTATCTACCAGGATGGTCGTTTACTGGAATATGTAGGTACTGGAGAGTCTCAGACAGATACAGATATTATGAGCGGAATGTTGACTGCTATCAATGATTTTGTGCAGGACTCATTCCAGTCAACAGGTGACTTGGGTGCCATTGACTACGGAGATAATACCGTAGTCCTTCAAAGAGGGAAAAATTGCTATTTGGCAGCAGTTGTATATGGAGAAGTAGATAAATTCCTTAGAAGCAAACTGGCTAATATTGTTCGAGTATTTGAGGGGCAGAATCCTAAGCTAAATCAGTGGAATGGTGATGTAGAGCAAATTGTGGGCTCAAAACAAGGTCTTGATTCACTAATTCAAGAAACAATTACTGCAAACAGAGAAATGGTAGATAATTATCTTTCTGAAAAGGAAATAGTCGTTAATACAACTGTGGATCGACAGACAGACAGGGTTAAACTATCAATAAGTATCAGTAATTATTCATCAGAAGTTATTGAGAATTGTTCTTTGAGTCCAGTGTTCAATAGCGCACTTTTGGCTATTTCTAATATTAAGCCAGACATTTCGTATTCTTTTGCAGATAATGCATTCTATATTGGAGACTTAGGTTCATTTAACGAGATTAATTTTGACTTAGAGTTAATTATCAGGGCAGGTAATCCAACAGATATGGAATTGGATTTAGTTCACACTCACAAAGGTAGAGAACTAAAATCAAATAATAAAATAAGCCTAATTTAATTCGTAAGTTAACCTTAGCTTCTGTGCACCCTTGTTGTCTTTTTTAATGAATTTTACCTTACCAATTTCTGAAAGGCTACGTACATGAGTCCCTGCACAGGGGCATACGTCTATGTCTCCTATAGAGATCACACGAAGGCGCTTTACACTAGATGGTAGCATTTTCCATAATCCACTAGACATACTAGATCTGATGTCAGGATTATTTTCGAGTTCTGTTCTGTCTTTTTCAGATATCTCTACTTTCAAATCTTTATCTATGTAAGTATTAACTTCATCTTCCAAATCATTTAATTGATCAACAGATAATTTTAAGGGTTTAAAATCTATTCTAGATTTAGCCTTGCCTATTTGATTTCCAACTGTATCAGAACCATATGATTCATTAACCACAGCTGAAACAAGATGCTGCGATGTATGCATTCGCATATGCGAATATCTTCTTGTCCAGTCAAGTTTGCCTTCGACTACAGTGCCTACTTCCGGTAAATCACCTTCGACGATGTGCCGTATTCTGTTCTTTTTTCGTACGTCAACAACTGTAATTTTTTTTTGATCCCAGGACAATTCTCCAGTGTCTGCTGGTTGCCCACCTCCTAAATGATAAAATGCAGTTCTGTTCAATTCCACAATGCCAGGAAAAGTAGCTTCAACCTTTGCACTAAATTCTTTTCGGTATGTACCTTCATGTGAAGTCATGTGATATTGTATTGTCATTAAATTTAGATAGTGAAACTTATATTAAAAGCTAGCCTGATTCCTATTTGAGGCAAGTATGCTGTATAGACGTAAGTTTGCAAATTTAGTTATAGCTGTTATATTATTGACTAGTAGTTTTGGTATAAGTGAAACATCCACAATTTACACGAGAGATGGTGAAGATAATTCCTCTTTTACTATAGATTTGAAAGCTAATCAAGAAGATTATAATACAACTTTCAAATATCCTGCAACAGAGGTTCTAGAGGCCTCACTTGTAATTTCAGCTTCATCAGATGATGAAGAAGCTCCAGAAGGCCTTTCTTTGAGTATAGGGGCTTACGATTGGAAATATGATGGTAGCGGTTATGGTGGATTAGGTAGTCAAAATAGATTTATTTCAGATTCTACAAGCGGTTCAGCAACTTTTGCAGGTTCCGGTGAGGAAGAAATAAAAATATTGATACCAACAAATGCAACAATTACTGATGCACAAGTGGATTTGTCTGGATTGCCTTACGGTTCTGGAGAGTTAGATGATTATAATTTGGCTTCGATAAATACAAATGAAGGTTCAAGATCATATGAGGGTTCTCTTTCAGCTGATGGCGAGGACTACTACGTTTCCTGGGTTGATGATGGTAACCTTGATACTAAAATTTATGGAAGAGATAATTTGCTTTTTAGAGGTTATGTGGATGGAGATTGGGAAGATCCAGTTCTTTTGAGAGAAACTGAGACTAATGAGTTTATAACCTCTCCAATTATTGCTGCAGATTCAGGAAAAGTTGTGTCATTCTGGATACTTGATTTGGGTTCAGAAGTATTTGAAATGAGATATAGTACCAATGAAGGAGATACTTGGAGTGCTATTGCAGAGCAGACCTTAGCATCTGACCATTATTTACTATATGATTTAGATATGGTCATAGATTCGTCTGGAACAATCCATGTGGCTTGGTCTTCCATAGAAGAATCAAGTGATGATGATTATCAAATATTTTATTCAAAATCATCAAATAATGGTGGAACATGGTCTAGTGAGATTATGCTATCTGGAGAGGATACTTCTTCCAGCATAAGTCCAAGAATGGATCACGACGATGGAAAGGTCCATATTACTTGGGAAGAATACGATGATGTAAATGGTTATTATCAAACAATGTATTCAAAATCAACTGACAACGGTAATTCTTTCTCAGCAGCTACTAAGCTTAGTGGCACTAGTACTGTATCAGCAGTTACCGTGACTGCATCTGGTAGTGATGTACTTGTTGGTTGGTCTGAAATTGATTCTAACACTCAAGATGCTGTTGTTAAATCAAGAAGCTCAAGTAACTCTGGTTCTAGTTTTAATTCTGCGATTTCAGCCTCTTCTGGCGATGATTTTAGTATAGGCTTTTTAGATTCTTCAAATGATGGAAACACGAATTATTATTTAGCTTGGAATACTTTAAATTATGATTTAGAATATGAAACAGTCTCTGCTACAAGTGCGAATAAAGGAAGCAGTTGGAATTCTCAAGTAAATATTGGGCTTACAGATTCTGATTTCAGAGCCAGTATCCAGATAGCAACAATAGGAGATGATGTTGTAGTTACTTGGACTGATGCAACAGATACTAGTGATGCTTCAAATGATGAAGATATACATCAGTCAACTAGTAGCAATGATGGAGCAACATGGTCATCCATAGAAGCCATATCTGAACACTATTATGAGGCAGATTCGGCAAATCCAGCCCTCTCCTATTCAGATGACACTCTCTATATCTGCTATATTGATGATGGAGACTTTGATCAAGATTCAAATTCTAATGGGAATGATGCTAGTTCTAGAGATGGGGATGTTATTTTTAGGAAATCTAGCGATGGTGGTGAAACTTGGAGTCTTCCTGTAGTCGTTTCAACAGAAGAATTTGGAGTGTCTGAAATAGACTATCGCAGTCATGTGTATGATAATCGTTGTGACATTAGCTCTAGTTCTGGAGGCAATGTTCATGTCATGTGGACTGAGGTTGATGTTCTCAATTACAGACATGTATATGTAAGAAGTTCTGAGGATCAAGGGTCTACATGGTCTGATGAAGCTACACTTCATAGTGATGACGGTGTCGGTTATAAATATGGAGCATCCATCGCTTCAAATGGAAATAATGTTGTAGGTGTATGGACTAATGGGCCTTTTGGATCTAACACAAACTATGATGTTTACGCATCCTATTCTACTAATTCTGGGCAGAGTTGGAATCAAGCTGTACAAATAAGTGAATCGGGTTCTCAGACTGATTACATGCCTGAGGTGATATACAACAACGGCAAATTCCATGTCGTATGGACTGACTGTTGTACCAATTATGATGTACTATATAGCTACAGTGAAAATAATGGAGCTACCTGGTCTGAGCAGCTAGCAATAAGTGGGTCAAAAAGTCAATATTCATATCAGGCCTCATTGGCTGCACATGAAGACACATTGCATGTTGTTTGGTTAGATAGTGGTGCTTATGATGGTGGTTCTGATACAAGTAGGGATATAGTTGGAATAACTTCGACAGATAATGGGAACAGTTGGGGAGAAGATAAGCTAATAGTTGATTTCACTGATACAAACATATACAAATATCCTTCAATATCCAGCGGTCCAGGTTTTACCTATCTAACATATCAAAGTGGTGATTTAACTGATTCAGATTACTTCTTCGCGTTTAGTCAAGACGAAGGGGGAACTTGGTCAGATTCATTTGAAATAACAGATCATGACTCTGAGAATTTAGCAAGCAAGAATAATAAGATGGATACTATTGTGGCGGATAAAGCATATTTTGCCTTTTCTGAAGAATCTGATGTTTTTGGAGAGGAACATAAAGATACTGACATTTATGTCAGAACTACAAAAAGCGATGATTATCCTACAGATCCTTATGTTAAATTATCTGGGGGAAGTAATGACTGGCAATGGAATGGTCAATTTGATTATGAAGATTCTCCAGTAACTTGGGATCAAGCTGAAGTTTATAGTAGTGGGGAAGCTTCAAGGTCATTCAAGAACGTTCTGATTGACGCACTTGAAGATGGTTCTGTTACTAATGTTGATGAATATGGTGTTGAAATGACAGAAATTACACTTATTGTTGGAAGTGGTAGCAAAGGAACTGTTGGTTTTGATGAACTTCGAATAAAATATGATTTAGATTTAACAGTTAGTTCTGACAAGTTAATAGATGCATTAAATTCTGATGTTTCTTATGCACAAGAGACTAATAATGATGAAGTCGAAACTACTATTAAACTGAATTCCGACACAGATGGACAAATAATAATTAAAAATCTCGAGATAATCACAACTAATGCAGATCTTAGCGTATCTGATGTCTCATTTTCTGGAACAATGAAGGAAGGTAGTGCAGTTTCTATATCTGCTAGAATAACAAACGACGGACAAGGTACTGCTAGAGTTGACTATGAAATTAGAAATGGCGGGGAGTTGCTTATTTCTGGTGTTGTTAATGATGTTGAGGGAGGGAGTTACAAAGATATTTCTGAAACATGGTATGATGTGCCTGCCGGAAACCATGATATTAGTGTAGTGATTGTTGATTCAACTCCAGCATCAGAAGGCAATGGTCCTTTGAGTGCTTCTAATACATTGACGATTGATGAAGCTTTACCAGATATGGAATATGTATTTACGACTGATGAACTTCCGGTTGAAAAGGTTAATAATGAATGGACTTTAAGTCTCACTAATGAGGGTGAGAAGTATTGTGAATGTATCACTTCGTTATTTGTTAATGATGAAAAAGGTATTTTACTTTACCAATCAGAACAAACGAGAATTAATATAGAAGAAACTAGAGATTACACAGGTAATTGGGTACCAGATAATTCAGTTAGTAATCTTTATCTTAAGATTGAAGATGCTGATGAAGGAATTATTCTAGAAGAAAATATAGAAGTCAACATAAAGAAATTACCTGATTTATCTGTTAGTAATATTGTGTGGGTAGATAACAGTGGAGATGAGATAACATCATTTAGTGATGGAACTGAAGCTTATCCTAGGATATTCATAATGAATAAAGGTTCTTTTGATGTTGATGCAAAAATTGAAATGACTATTACAAAAGGAGGGAAGAGTCTTGTTGATGATTATCTTGGTGAAGTCGAACCAAGTTACGGAGCAATATATCTACCAGCTGGTGTGGAGACCCAAGTTTTGATTAAAGATGCAATGAATGAATATACGGTTCAGCCTTCTGTAAAATTCATATCTGGAGGAGATGCAGCTAGTGCTGGTTTTACTGGTGATTGGGACATTAATATCAAAATCAATCAAATTACTGCAACAAATTCTGAAGAACAGTCTTGGGATTCCGAGGAAATGATGTTTGAAGATAGTACTCAATCAATTAAAATTTCAACACCACCTAGCCTAAAATTAGATGGTTTCACATCAAGTTCGACTAGTATCAATGAGGGACAGGCTGTAACATTTACAATAGATCTAGAAAATGAAGGTGGAGCCTCAGCAACAGGTTTCATACACATCAAACAAGGATCTACAAAAATAGCATCTACCAATTTCACAATAGATGGTAATTCCGAAATAGAACTAAAATTAGATTACTCAGTACCTGCAGGATATGATGGAGATCTTACGGTAAAGGCCGAAATTGACAGAAACAGCGTTTATCCTGCAGTAGGGCCATTGGACATAATTGATGATGATTCATTAGAATTAACATTGAGTGTGAAAGGCACAGTAGTTATGCCTGAAGCCGGTAGCAGTAGTGACTCTTCAGGTAGTCTACTTGTTCCATTAGGTGCTGGTTTTGTAGTGCTTGCAGCAGCAGCTGGAGCCTTTTACTTTTACAGGAGATCTCAGATGAGTGATGATCTAGAAGATGTATTTGGTGCTCCAGATATGGGTACACAGCAAGAAATGGCTCCTGCAGCGCTTCCTCAAACGGAGCAGCCACCTGCAGCAGCCCCTCCACAACCAGAGCAGCCACCTGC
>CEVN01003801.1_pt1 | contig 13989 bp, 14 predicted proteins | sample 427041 | NCBI WGS metagenome assembly CEVN01 (sample SAMEA2623463, study PRJEB7988) | marine metagenome | biome: marine biome (ENVO:00000447); feature: surface water layer (ENVO:00002042); material: "saline water (ENVO:00002010), including plankton (ENVO:xxxxxxxx)" | depth 5 m
GGAAGTTTATCGATGGATTTCCTCCAATTCTTGAAAGATTCGTCGTATTCTTCAGGTGTCTTCAATTCCAATAGGTGACCTACGGCCCAAGTTACCCAAACCGCATCTGATTGCCAATGCGTATCTTGTTTTGAGTTGACGCCAAGAACCTTGGCAATATCAGCGGCCACACTTGGCTTCTCAGCAATAACAACGACCGGCATGATTCGGCGGGGGAAAACAGGCGATACTTGAAGGCTCGGTTTTGACCGTTTTCAAACAGGTACTATAGTACCTGTAAAAAATCATGATATTTTTTTACTCAAAAATCTGGACTCGCCGAAGTTCTTCATTCCATTCTTCTTCAGCACCGGGTCCTCCACAACCAACACAACCAGGATAACCAGCCTTGAGAAGGTCAACCACTTGCTCAGAAAAATCATCCCATCCACAATTTGGCACCCAGCAAATTTCGATTGATGGCTCTTTTCCGCCTATCTGTGCAAGACCAACAACTGCTAAATCGCCTTTGACAACTGTTGGAAGATCGATTTTCGAAGGTACATAATCTGCAATCATTTGCACAACTTCCCACCCAGCATCGATTAACTCCTCAGGTATTGATAGCGTACATCCGTCCTCGCGTAAAAATCTACGTGCGGCTTCTCGCAGCGAGGGCCAACGGGGGTCATTCATGTCCACATTGCAGTCCATAACAGGGCAAGATTTGAAGGATGCCCTTGGTGAGAGTTAGTCAATGGGCCTAGGATATTCACTATTTGTCCGCCCCTTCCTAGCGTTGATGGATAGTGAAAAAGCACATAGTCGTGCCATACTAGGTCTCAAGATATTCTCATTCACAGTTCTTGGTAGAATGTTTCTTCGAGTCCTATATCGACCTCGTAATTTAGAAACAAGCACATTAGGCCTAGATTTCTCTAATCCATTGGGATTAGCAGCAGGTATGGACAAGAAGGCTGAAGCAATGCATGGCTGGGAAGCATTGGGTTTTGGTTTCATCGAGGTTGGTGGAATTACGGAACATGAGCAGATTGGCAATCCAAAGCCTAGAATGTTTAGATCTTCCAAGCACAACGCTCTAATCAATCGGATGGGTTTTAACAATCCAGGTAGCGAAAAAATGGCTATTCATTTGGCAAGATGTAGGAAACCATCTGTTCCTTTGTTTCTGAACGTGGGGAAGTCTAAGAAAACCAGTTTGGAAGATGCGCATCTAGATTACGCAAAAACAGTAGAAAGATGTGCCCCGTATGTCGATGGTGTTGTGATCAATGTATCCTCACCTAACACTCCAAATCTTAGAGAATTACAGAAAGACGAGGACTTAGCTAGAATTATTGAAGCCGTTCAAGTCTACTCGAAGGATATGCCATTGTTGGTAAAAATCGCTCCGGATCTCGAAGATATACAAATCAAATCTATTGTTGATACTGCTAGGGGTTTAGGTTGTGCGGGAATTATTGCAACGAATACAACGATTTCTCGTCCTGATGATTCACCGATAATGTCTGAAACTGGTGGACTTTCCGGAAGACCTTTGAAATCTCGTTCAACCGAAGTCATTAGGTTAATTGCCGACCATACAGATGGTAATTGGCCAATAATTGGAGTTGGAGGTATTGCCGACGCAGATGATGCTTGGGAAAAAATCACTAACGGAGCAAGCCTCATCCAAATTTATTCGTCAATGGTGTTTAATGGTGCATCAGTAATCAAAGGAATTGTAAATGGCCTAGATAGAAAACTGAAGTCTAAAGGCTTAGATAATTTAGACCAAGCAGTTGGCTTAGCTAGAGGTGATTGATTGCTAACACATCGCTCAAGGTTGCTTATCATTGGGGCTGTTCTAACGATTGCTCTGGCTGCAACTTTGCTGATAAATACCCCTGAAGCCACTCGAACAGTTGATGAGGTAATGGAAGACCCAGAAAGTCTTGAAGGGCGGCAAATCGCCATTAGAGGCGAAGTTTTGGATGGTTCTATCGATAACGCGACATCGACATTTATTCTTCACGGCGAAAATGAACAGATAATTGTTGATTTTAGTGATGCTTCTGTTTCGAATGGTTTGGATGATAATCGAACAGTATATGCTGAAGGGATCCTAATAGAGCGGGATGGAGATTGGGTGTTTGAGGCAGAGATTATCAAGACAAGTTGTCCCTCAAAATATGAAGAAGCAGCCGAAGAATGACCTACGGTGGGTTCAAAATACCCGAAGGTTACGGATGGTCGGGATAGGAGGGGAGTTTGCGTGCCCTCTTCCGCAAATCGCAAATGGCGGTCCGAAAGCCAAGGGGCGGCTCAGCCGGTCCATGGGTTCCCATAGGCGGACGTCGATGTCTCGCCCCCACGTGACCCGGGTGTCATGAACCGAAACCGGAAGGAGTCGGGAACTGAATAACCGGGGGAACAGGTCAGGCCGGGAACGGAGCAGCCCTACCTGGGGCCATGGGTGCCGTGGGGTAACGGGACGGAGGAAGCCTGTGGATTTGGCTCATGGGTACGAGGGTCCACCCATGGAATTCTCACTCGTAATCACATTCCTCCAGATGGTGGATTGGCCCCCGAGTCGGGTTGTGTAGTATCAGTTGTTGCCATTTGAGAGTTTGCTGTAGTTGAAGTTTGTTCAATTGTTTCTGGTGAATTGATAACAGGTTGTGTGTAAACTTTTGATTGTACTTCTTGGACCTGTTGGTTAGCAGGAGGTACAGCAAGAATTGTAGTCTGAGAAGACACTTTTTGAACTCCACTCGACAATGAATAATCCGTACCTAATGTGGCTGCCCCAATCAGTGCATTGACCAGTAATAACGCATTGTCAACTTGATTAATATCCACGCTCACATTATTGAGAACACCTCTTTTGAAGCTTAAACCATAGTATGCTCCACCCGAAGTTTCAAATCCAAATGCTAGATTCTTTTCCAGTGCATAACAAATTAAACAGATTAATGAAAAAACCAGCATAATCCAAATAAATAAAAATTCTTCCATTAGTATGTCAATTACAATTCCAAAAATAGGGAAAAACGCTGCCAAAATCAGATATTGTATTGGCTTGGAATAACCTCCTTGAAACGACCCAATTTGAGTTAATGCTGTTGAGGTTTCAGTCATTCCCGAAAGACTAGTCGAACGAAAACTTACTGCACCTTTGGTTACTTTCAACTGTGCAGTAGGATCAAGACCAATTAAGTTCAAAATAAATGCAAAAAGCCCTGGTTTTCTTGCTTCGATGAAAATGTGGGCCCCTGTAGTTCCGGTTTGGTCAATTTGAAAAGTTTTCAGAATCCATGGTGTTGTGGACATACTGCTTCATATTTTGATGGGTTTAAGATTATTATTGAGTGAACATATTAATTTGAAGAACTTTGTAAATCCATCAGTGATTCCGATGGGTGCCGTGGGGTAACGGGACGGAGGAAGCCTGTGGATTTGGCTCATGGGTACGAGGGTCCACCCATGGAATTCTCACTTGAATTCATACAAAATACTGTAAACTCAGAACTGTAGTAGTTACTGAGGCAATGAAATGGATTTGATGAGCGCAACTTTCTGGTTTTCTTCGATTTTCATATTCCCTCTATGGGTTTTGATGTGGTTTTTTCCAAAGCACGAAATTACCAAAAAAGTTGTTGGTGACCTTAGAATCTGTTCTTTCCCATTGATTGCTTCATATGCTATTCTATTGTTGCCAAACGCTGCAGATGTGTTGGTTACATTGGGATCAGAAATGCCTACTCCTAACTTAGTGATAGAACTCTTTTCAAGTGATGAAATGATAATTTTAGCATGGCTTCATTTCTTAGTCATGGATACCTTCATTGGAAGGTACATTTGGATGCGAATGCTGGCAGCAGGTAGGCCAATACAAATCTCAATGCCTGTGCTTTTGACTTGCATGATGTTAGGTCCTATTGGATTGTTAATTGGTATCCTAGCAACATTAGATGTCGAAGACGACATCTCCATACCATCCAGGCCCGTCGAATGAAGGGACTTCTTCCCATTCAGAAGGAATTGTTTCATCTTTCTCAACTTCTCTAAATGCAAATTCATGTGTTGTAACGGCCTTGATTTCAATTTCAAAATCGACATCATCTTTTGACACAAATGATACTTGAGCCTCAATCATGTCATCTTTAATCATAGGTTGGCATTCAAGTAAAAATTCGTCGTAGACTTCACATCTGTATAACACTTCATCTAACCACTTTACTACCAATATCTCAAGGTCACCGTCGTGCATGACTTCCCATCTTGCAGTTTTTCTTGTTATTGAATTCAAGTCTTGATTCTCAGCTAAAAGAATAGATTGCATGCCAATCGTCATCTCTTTTACGAGGTCATTGGCATTCTTTCCAAATGCACGAATGCCAATGTCGGCTGTAGTGGGTCGAACCCAATAACTCAAGATTTCACCTCTGCGAAATTTGCAGACTCCAAGCTACTTCACCTAGGCGATTTGCTAGATCATCACTTGTAAGTGTGAAATTTTGTGTATCGCTCATGATACATTCGCAAGCAGCATTTGCTAAATGAGCAATATCTGCAACCTCTAGTCCAAGATTCACTCCTGCCGCTACCGCAACTGCAGCGGCATCAATTATTCCGATTGCACCACGCGGCTCCGATAGTGTGCAGGGGGATGAAATAGTCTGTTCATCACTAGTGTAAATTGTAACTCCATTTTCACCTTGTAACACTACAAGATTATTCCAATCATTCTCTTTTATTAGCATCTTTGCTGCTTCTGAAGAATCACTACATGCCATTCTCTTAGCCATCAAGTCCAAACCTCTAGTTTGGAAAATTACCCAATCAGCACCAACTGTTCTATGCAATCCAGTTAGTTTTGGATCACAGATCACCGGCACTCCAGCGATTTTCGCAGCATTGATTAATCTAGCAGCGCCATCATCGGTTACAACTCCTTGGCCATAGTCTGAGATTACTAGAACATCTGCTGTAGAAATTCTTGAAACCGCTTGGTCTATGATTGAAGAGTGTGCCTCAGAATCAATCGGCGTATCATCTTCAATGTCCCATCTTAACAACAATTGCTGGCTGGAAATCAAATATTCTCTACCTGCAATCATTCGTGTTTTTACAGTTGTAATTCTATCCTCAATAATTGCAATGCCGTCACATTCTACTTCTTCTTCTTCGAGGGCCTCGAGAATGTTTCCTCCAGGTAAGTCATCTCCGATTACTCCGAACAATATTGCATCAAGTCCAATATTCTCTAAACCTCTAGCAACGTGTGCAGCAGCACCCACGTCCTCGTATCTTTCTGTTTCCTTTAGAACAGGAACAGGGGCACGTGAGTTTAGATTATTTGCATACCCATGGATATATCTGTCAAGCATGATGTCTCCAACCAAGACGATATCACCTGACATATTCTTGATTTGAGTTTGCAAATTGACTAATCTGTCATGAATCTCATGCTCTACATCGCTCATTCCCATATTTATCCCTCACTGGTTTTGCTTTTCAATCATCTCTATCCAATAGTTCTGCCAACAAACTTGCATGGCGTGAATCAGAAATTCCAAGATTTTCCCTAAGTGTTCGTAACATTGCATCCTCATCACTCGTAATCATGCCATCAGCAAGTGCTGTTACAAGAGTTGCACGATATGTGTATGTAGCCTCATCCAAAATTGGATCTGCTCTTGCTTCATCTAGCAACCTTTCGTGAGTTTCCATATCGATTTGGAACGCATCACGCATTGTTGTTAACAAGGAAATTTCATCCTCAACAATCTCCCCATCGACCAAAGCCTGCCGCAACATGTCGCGATAAACATCCTCCGGCGGCGGAGCATTTTGAGCCCGCCTGGCATCATCCGAGAGTCGTCCCACTCTTTCTGGATGCATTCCTAGGAAGGTTACGACCTCTGTGATCAGTTGTTGTTCGTCCTTCGTAATCTTGCCATCTTCCCAAGCACGAGCAAACATTCTCTTGACAAGACTCTCACCTGCTTGTGCGTCAAGGGAAGCTGTACCTTCTGGATTTGAGACTGGAGAAATGACTCGACTTTCATGGAACACTAATCCTTCATCGAGATAAGAGAGTAAGTCAAGAGTCATTTGACCTCCCTTTCTTAGGGTACCTAATACGATTTTTTCACCATTTTTGAACACCAATTCGTTAAGAATTCTATCCCTTAATTCACCAGCTCGTGCTCTACCACTAGCAGTCAATCCATAGACTCGTCTACGCTGTTTAGCACCAGGTACATGCCTTTGCCCAGATATCAACTCATCTCGATTCTCTAGACGCTTTAGAGTTCTAGGAACATGCTTTCTTTGGACATGAACAGCAGCAGATATCCCTGCTTGTGTAACTGCGAAAGGTGCTTCCCATTGACCTTCTGGAAGTGGATTGTCGAAAAGGTGCAATAGAGTTCGCTCTTCGGTTGTCATCGTTCCCAGATAACCGTCGACCATACTCCTCCCTCGTATCCCTACTGAGGGGGAGGCACATAAGACTGGTCACTATGCGCCTAACATGGCAGATGGTAGGAAGTCCAGACCAAGGTCTAGGCCAACCCGGCCAATTGGGTTGTCAGGAGAGGGTACTCCTGCAAAACCAAACATACCTCCTGCCAAGCATGAATCAGGATGGTTTATTGCAGCGCCACTCTCTAATCGGTTGTATCAAAAATCGGCTTTGGGTAAGCCGATTGACGGTGGAATAGTACTAACCGAAGAGGAGGTCATGTTTTGCCACTGGCACAGGCACGTACCTCTTGAAGAAGGATGGGTTGACAATCGTCTTTCAGAGGATCCTAATTTTGCACATAAATCGGTAGCATTTGACGTCATTCGTAGTGCAGGAGAAAAGGTAGTGCCTGTTGATGGTAAATGGCTAAGATGGTCAAGAGAATCTCATCCTAGCAAAGGCGATGCAGAAGCAGAAGTGAGGTGGTCTCTTGCAAAAGATGAGTTTGATATCAATGAATTATTAGATTGGACTATGTCTTTATCGGAAAATAGTCGTAAGGCAGAAATTGCTATTGTTGATGATGAGATGGACGTTACCATGTATCGATTATCTATAATTGAACCAAAGGGAAAATTAGTACCTGCAACTAAGAGTGATTACCCTTTACTCGGTGTAGAACATCTTTCTCGAAAATTTATGCGTGAAGAAGAATTAGATTGGGTAAATGGTGTCCAGAATCCGGTAACCGATTTATTCGATGAACTGAATTCCCGTGGATTATTGATGAGACCTGGTTTCAAGTATGGATGTAGGTGGAGAGTATATGCTACACCTGTGGAGGAAGATCATGCACCATGGCTAATGCAAATGGAAGTAGATGCTCCCTCAAATTGGGAAGGAGTTTGTCTTTCAGTACGTCTCGCCGAAGGGGTCAACAAAAGTTGGGTCATCGCCATAAAGAGGAGTAGTTGGCACTTCCTTGTCATCAGTCGCCACCTCCCTGGAAGGTGACTTGATTCCTAGCACTACCCATATCGCACATAAACCAAGGGCGATTGGAATTAATTTGGCTGGACTAGTCCATTCCTCAATTGTAGATTCTTCTTCATCCCCAGCTACTAATTCGATATTGATGTGGTAATTATGTCCAGAATCCGATGCTAAAATGACTTCACCTCGAACAACCATACCTTCTACAAGTAGGCCGGATGGATTGATGTCAAGTACAATCTTTGAGCCATCTGATAGTTCTTGATTTACTTGAGTTTCAGCAACTCTTGACAAAGGACCATCAAGACCTACTAGCCACATTTGTGTTCCATCACCTTTGAATTGAACTGGGATTTCAATTACCGATGATTCCACAGTAGGAATATTTGCTTCAAATGTTGATTCAATGGGTATATTACCTAATATTTCGAATTCGTGTTTGACATCGAAATCTGTACCTTGTGCACAAGAAATAGTCCCCGTAATTAATCCAACAACACCCACAATTCCAGATGATGAAAACTTAATCTCGCCATTTTCTACAGAAAGTTCTCTTCCATCGCTGCTAACCAAGTCGAACCCAATTCCAGCGCATTCTGCAGTGATAGGAATATTATCTCCTGGTGTAAGAACTGATCCGTAATCTGGGAGTTCAATATCAGTAATATGTCCACATTCTGGAGAAGAAAACTCGACGCTATATGTTCCATTATCTACTGAAACAACCGCTTTCCAATCTACGAGAACCCCATCCCGATTTCTGATTGTAATTCCTTCCGAACCGAAAGACTCACCATCACCGAAAACATCGCTTTCTTCACCATCATTGTTTCCAGCAACCATATTTTGTTCGCCATCTGCTTCAATTACTTTTAGCCATGCTCTTTCGGGATGTGAATTCACTAAGTTATCTTCTACCTCACCTGCTCTTAGGTCCTGTTGTAAAACTAGTAGTCCATTGCCGGGTAGATTGGAATCATATCCTGAGTCACTACGGTACTCTATCCAAACATATTCTTGCTCGCCAATAGGTATTTTCAGGGAATTACCTCCTTGTGAATGTCCCTCAAATGTGTAAACTGGACCTGTGCAGTTAGTACCAGGCATCCATTCTAATCTCATATCTTGGTGCCTTTCACCACCGATCAACTCTATACTTGGACTAGATGGAAGGGCTGGCCATGCTCCATTACCATTCCAATTTCCACTAGCCATTATGTCCCATTTCCCAATACCTTTCCAGTTTTGATTAACAGTGTCATCGTGAACTGCGTACAAGTCTGCAGCTCCTAATTGATGATACATCTCGTGCATTATGGTTCCAAAGTTGTTAGACGAGTGTTGACTGGAAATAGTATAATGAGAAATCTTTAGTTCGTTCGGCAGTTCTACAACTTCTTCAATTGAAGAAAAATGCGACCATATCCGTGAACTCGAACCGCCTCCATCCTCTTGTGGCTTTACACAATGAAGGATTAGGAAACGGTCTACCCATCCATCATCATTCAAATCATATTTTGACCAGTCTGGGACTTCATCCTTAATCTCTAATACCACTTCCTGAGCAAGTGTGTGCGGATTTACTCCCTTCCTGCCAACATCATTCTCACCATCAATATCGTGACCATAGTCTGCCATACCGTAATCTGTGGTTACTATTCTATCATGGTAATCAATATCCAATGTTGATTCTGGACTGAATCCTTGATTCAAATGGTCCCTTGCACCTTGGTCAATCAAATTTGATGCTCGTTGTTGGTCGCAGTTAGAATTTTCATTTTGGTCAGGGAAATCAATCAAAACTACTAGCCACACTTCTTGTTCAGTAATCCCTACTAACGGTCCTTCCTCTTCAGACTGAATTGTAATCGCATGCTCTTTGACCCACTCATTTAGAGCCTCGCCATTTGCAAATGCTACTACGGAAAGTAGTGATAGCATAATTGCAATAGGCCAACCAATTCCGGGTCGCATTGGAATTATTGTGAGTGTTATGCTCTTTGAATCAATTGCTGCAATACTTCACCGATATGCCCAATTTGTCTATTTTGTCAATAAGCGATTCAGTAGGACTTGTAATCCACGCTTCGTAAGGTTGAAGATTCAAACCAAATGGAATGTTTTCACCCACATAAATGGTTGAAATATTTGAATCAGAAATCAATTTCACACACCTTTCAATCGCACTACTCTCGCTCCATGGTACTGTTTGCCATGCCATTGCTAATCTCAAATCAATATCGTTTTTGTCTGTTCGAGCAACACTGATTTGCGCAAGATTCAATGTAGATGCACTACATCCTAAGAATCTCAACGAGTCCATATAATCTACCGGCATCGATTCAATTACACATCCTGAAAATACAGATTTACTTACATTAAATCGTTTCACTACGTCAAGTAATTGATCTTGCTCTTCTTCAGTTCTGCATACAGAAGAATATCCTACTCTGCCCATTCCCTTCAATGGGCTGATTTTTGGAGAGGTGCCACAGCATTCACAATCAACATACAAAACACGATGAACACCACCTTCTGAGTCCAATAGGTCACGCATGCCGTGCCCTATTGGCATTGGTGCTCTGAACGATTTCCATCCGATTAGTTCAACAACTCCAGATGCTAAAATAGTCAGAGTGAACAGAAGTCCTGGTAGGTCGGCAGGTATTACCAACCACAGTAACATCAACATAAGGCCGTGAATTCTTAGGCGCCACCATCCAGCATTTCCGGACCAAATTAGTTTAGATATTCCAGCAATTGTTACGACACTCATCGCTGCTAAAACTAGAATCATGGCCCACGCAATCGAAATTGAAATTCGCAACATTTCTGCAGCATCGTACCTCCCAGTTAACCCACTGTCAATATTGAATGAATGCCCGTATGCGTAAAGCCATGGTAAAAATTCAGCGACTGTGAATACCAGTGAACTAAATGCCAATATCCACATCATAAACATCCAAATTATGAATGCTCTTCTTTCGCTAGGTAGCAATCCTGGTTTGGCAAATGAATATGCTTGTACCATCGCAAAAGGTGCTGCAGTTAACAGTCCCAAAAGAGCTGCACTTAACCAACGAGTTCCCGCCCATTCATCTGGAGAAAATATGTTGACACAAGATGCATCACATGGATCTAAACGATCAAGGATATATCGTAAAATTTCATCAATGGATATCGACCATATTCCTGTTAGTATTATTACTAAAATTATGACAGATGTAAAACGTCCTGATAATTCATCAAGATGTGATTGAACACTGCTCCTGTCGTCACTGGACAGGTGTAGGTCTTCCATGTTATCAGACCAAGTCCATGTCTTGCTTTTCAGCACGCGCTTGCACTACAGTTCGGTAGACACCGAATATACCCCAAAGGAGACACATTCCTATCACCAGAGTGTAACCCCAAGGCAGTGCAGTATCAATAGCCCATCCAAATCCGATTGCTAAACCAAGTGAAATTGCTCCTCGACGGATACCTTGAGGTATTGCCAAGCTCATGTCTAGATGTGGTGGTCCTCCTCCGAATCTTCGCTCATAGAATTCGCCTTGAATCACTGCTGCTACAATGAGTATAGACAAGGTTGTCCAGAAATATAGATTTCCTTGCTCAAGGTATCCACTAGCAATTTCAGCTTGTCTTTCCGCTTCAATCTCTTCAGGAGATTTTTGGCCAAACAGTGCATCATAGTTTCCAACACTTATGGTTCTAAGGCTTGCATCAGCATCAGGTGTGGCTGTACCTGGTGCACTAACTGTGAATGTTAGAATTGTCCAATGGTCGCCTGCATCTGGTGCACCACTTCCATCTACTATGTTTCCAGCAAGCGAGAAGTGTACGTCGCCAGTATCAGATTCAGGTGCAGTCCATACAATTTCCCAATCATTTCCAACATTGTCATGAGATAGGGCACCTCCTGAATCTTTGACATACTTTGAACCGTCACCCGGAGTAAAGTTTCCGTCGGCATAATCCCAAATCATGTATCCACCAGCTACATATGTTTGATGTGCCAAACTGATAGTCAAATTGTAAGAAGCACCAGTTTCGTAAACTCTAGGCACTCCAGTAATCGAAAGAATCACTTCAGTTGACGGAGAACCTCCTGCTCCGTGACAGGTACATCCTTCTTCTGGGATAATACGATCATTATGCATCCAAGGTGGGCCCTGAGAGTTACCAAATGCTGGAGCGGCCAGCATTAAAGCCAAAGTCGCAACCAGCAGGATGGAGTACCTACGGGACATTATCTAGGGCCACCTGTGATTCCCTATTGAACATTGTCACAAGTTGCCGCCCCTTTAGGGGCGGAAACGAACTCACAAATCTTTGATTGCGTTGTTCAATTCAGTCATCATTGCCTTACCATCACCAAACAACATCATAGTCTTGTCTTCGTAGAATAAATCGTTGTCTACTCCCGCATATCCTACGCTTAGACTTCTCTTGATGATTACAACTGTTCTTGCTTGGTCTGCATCGATAATCGGCATTCCTGCCAATGGCCCCTCGCCAGTTCTTGCAGCTGGATTGCATGTGTCATTAGCACCAATAACAATAGCCATGTCACATTCTGAGAATTCTGGATTTATCTCATCCATCTCTATCAATTGCTCGTACGGTACATTTGCTTCAGCGAGTAATACGTTCATGTGACCTGGCATTCTTCCAGCAACTGGGTGTATTGCATATTTTACCTCGGTGTCGAATTTATCTTGCATCAAGTCAGCAAATTCCTTGACTTGATGTTGACATTGACTTACAGCCATTCCATAACCTGGGACGATAATGATCTTTTGAGCACCATCTGCCATCATAGCCACTTCGTCTGCATCACTACCTGCTTTAGTTCGGGTAAGTTCCTGTTTCTCTCCTCCACCAAACGATTTGAATAGGACATCAATCAACTGTCGATTCATAGCTTTGCACATGATGAAGGTCAGTATTAATCCGGATGCTCCAACAAGACTTCCAGCAACGATAAGAACGCTATTGTTGATTATGAATCCAGTAAACGCTGCTGCGATTCCAGATAGTGAGTTCAACAGACTAACAACTACTGGCATATCAGCACCACCAATTGGCAATACTAGGATAATTCCTAACAGGCAAGAAATTCCGATTATTGCCCAGATATAATCTGTATTTGTAGGGTCTTCAATAGACATGTAAATTAGTGCCAGAACTGAAACAAATAGTATTGCTTTGATAGGGTTTAGCCAAGAAGGTCCCCATGTAGGTGTTCTAATCCACTTTCCGAATATTTCTACGCCACCCTTTAATTTGTACATCGCCAGTAGTGAACCAGTAAGTGTCATCCATCCCACGAGTGCAGATAGTCCTGCAGCAACAATTGCTACAGTCGCACCTAACCCAGGGTCTGGTGATGTATTCTCAATCCACTTCCAGGTTTCTGATAGAGCTACTAATGCTGATGCAGCGCCACCAAATCCATTGAATAGAGCAACCATTTCAGGCATTCCAGTCATTTCGACCTTAACTGCCATGATATAACCGATTAGAGAGCCAATCAGAAGACCTGAACCAATCAAGGTCCAACCTACGATTCCATCAGGGAGGAAATTCATGTCGACAATTGTTGTAATAACAGCAATTGCCATTCCCATCATTCCATATTGATTTCCTCTTGGCGCAGTTCGTGGGTGTCCGAGTTTCTTCAAACCAAAAATGAAGAAAATTGCTGAAATTAGGTATCCTATTGGAATCCAATCTTCGAACATTTCAAGCACCTCTCTTCTTACCAGCAATCATATTTAGCATACGATTTGTTACAGCGAAGCCACCTACAACATTGATCATTGCAAGGACCAAAGCTACGAAAGCAAGAATTCCTGATACCACGGTATCTCCACCTTCATATGCTACATTGGCGCCGATTAATGCGCCAACTACGCTAATTCCTGAGATTGCATTAGCACCACTCATCAATGGCGTGTGCAGCATTGCAGGAACCTTTGTGATTAATTCTACACCAAGGAAAATCGACAGAACGAATAGAGTTATTGATCCAATTAGAAGTTCGGGAGTCATCAAAGAACACCTCCTAGTCTAGTTTGTTTAGGATGCATTTCTCCATCCTTACAAATCAGAACACCACCCATTCCGGGGACATGGAAATCATTGCCCTCTGGTGCTCCGACTAGAATATCATCATCTTCTGAAATCTGGAAACCATTTTCCTTGTCAACAAGACTTGTGATAAATGTCGTAAGATTATTTGAGTATAGCATCGATGCTGTGTTTGCAAGTGTTCCTGGCAAATTCGAAGTCCCAACAATGATTACTCCATTCTCAGTTGTATGAATTTCACCGGCCTTGGTGATTTCACAGTTGCCACCAACATCTGCATTCATGTCGACTACAACAGCGCCTGACTTGAAATTTTCAACAGCAGAAGCGGGTACAGTAATTGGAGCAGGTCTGCCGAAAATTCTTGCGGTTGTGACAACTATGTCAGCATCACTAGCAACTTCACAAACGGTATCGTTTACTTTCTGGATGAACTCTGGAGTTAG
>CEVN01013653.1_pt1 | contig 13938 bp, 7 predicted proteins | sample 427041 | NCBI WGS metagenome assembly CEVN01 (sample SAMEA2623463, study PRJEB7988) | marine metagenome | biome: marine biome (ENVO:00000447); feature: surface water layer (ENVO:00002042); material: "saline water (ENVO:00002010), including plankton (ENVO:xxxxxxxx)" | depth 5 m
ATGGTTACGATAAAGATCATGATATTATTATTTTGTCTCACACAGGTCAAATTGGTGAAATAATAGAAATACAAGGATTAGCTATAGCGCTACCTAAAGCACCAAAAAATATATTTAAACATAAAAAAAATAAATGGGTTAAATTTGAACAACCAAAAGAATTAGAACGTTTAAAAAATATATTTGACTGGAGGTCATACCCTGAAGATCAAAAAGAACAATGGTATGATTATATAGATGAAGAATTTAGAAGAAGAGACGAGGGTTTTTGGTTTACAAATAACAATAAACCAACCTATATAACAGGTACACATTACATGTATTTGCAATGGAGTAAAATTGATGTTGGAGCTCCAGATTTTAGAGAGGCAAATAGATTGTTTTATATATTTTGGGAAGCTTGTAAAGCAGATAAAAGATGTTATGGTATGTGTTATCTAAAAAACAGAAGATCAGGGTTTTCATTCATGTCATCTGCAGAAACAGTTAATTTAGCCACTCTCGCAAGTGATAGTAGATATGGGATACTTTCTAAAACAGGTGCTGATGCAAAGAAAATGTTTACAGATAAAGTTGTACCAATAAGTATAAATTATCCATTTTTCTTTAAACCGATTCAAGATGGTATGGATCGTCCTAAATCTGAATTAGCATATAGAGTACCAGCTAGTAAGTTTACAAGAAAAAAAATAACAGCTAACGAAAAGTTAGAAGATATACAAGGATTAGATACAACTATTGATTGGAAAAACACTGGAGATAATAGTTATGACGGTGAAAAACTAGCTTTATTAGTACATGATGAAAGTGGCAAGTGGGAAAGACCTGATAATATTTTGAACAATTGGCGTGTTACAAAAACATGTCTTAGATTAGGTAGTAGGATTGTTGGTAAGTGTATGATGGGTAGTACTTCAAACGCTCTGGATAAAGGAGGCGATAACTTTAAAAAATTATACAATGCATCAGATGTCACTAAAAGAAATAGAAACGGTCAAACAAAATCTGGTTTATACTCTTTGTTTATCCCAATGGAGTGGAACTACGAAGGATTTATTGACGAGTACGGAGTTCCAGTCTTTACTACTCCTGACGTCGATGTGTTTGCCCCAGACGGTGAATTAATAGATATAGGTGTAATAGATAACTGGCAAAACGAAGTAGATGGCTTAAAAGATGATCAAGATGCTTTAAACGAGTTTTATCGTCAGTTTCCAAGAACTGAAGAACACGCGTTTAGAGATGAAACTAAAAATTCTATTTTTAATCTTGTTAAAATATACGAGCAAATAGATTATAATGAAGAAATGTCTAGAACACTTGGAATTACAACTGGTAATTTTCAATGGGTTAATGGAGTAAAAGATTCACAAGTAATATTCTATCCAGATCAAAATGGTAGATTTAAAGTTAGTTGGGTTCCACCCCAACAATTACAAAATAGAGTGGTACTTAAAAACGGTATAAAATATCCTGGTAATGAACACATGGGAGCATTTGGTTGTGACTCTTATGATATATCAGGGACTGTAGATGGAGAAGGTTCTAAAGGAGCATTACACGGCCTAACCAAGTTTAGTATGGAGGACGCTCCTGCGAATAGCTTTTTTTTAGAATACTTATCAAGACCACCTACAGCTGAAATATTCTTTGAAGATGTATTAATGGCGTTAGTTTTTTATGGTATGCCAATACTAGCAGAGAACAACAAACCTCGTCTTTTATATTATTTAAGACGTAGAGGTTATAGAGGTTTTAGTATGAATCGCCCTGATAAAGTTTGGAATAAATTATCAACAGCAGAAAAAGAAGTTGGAGGTATACCAAATTCAAGTGAAGATATAAAACAAGCTCACGCGGCAGCTATTGAAATGTATATACAAGATCATGTTGGTATAAAACAAGATGGAACAGTTGGTGATTTATATTTTAACGATCTATTAAACGATTGGAGTAAATTTGATATAAATAAAAGAACAAAGTTTGATGCAACAATAAGCAGTGGTTTAGCAATAATGGCTAATAACAGACATTTGTATGCGCCAAATGCAAAGGTTGAAAAACCTAAATTAAACATAAATATTTCTAAGTATACTAATACTGGAACTAATTCACAAATAATAAAATAAACATATGGCAGAGTCTGGCATTAAAAGTTATTTTCCAAGTCAAACCGTAAGCGATGCTGAAAAGCTTAGCTATGATTATGGTTTAAAAGTAGGTAAAGCTATAGAGCAAGAGTGGTTTAAAAACGATAGAAACGTTAATAGATATAAGTTAAATCACAATGATTTTCATAAATTAAGATTGTACGCTAGAGGAGAACAATCAATACAAAAATATAAGGATGAGTTATCTATAAACGGTGATTTGTCCTATCTTAATTTAGACTGGAAACCAGTACCTATTATATCTAAATTTGTAGATATAGTTGTTAATGGTATTGCGGAACGAACTTATGATATTAAAGCTTATTCTCAAGATAGACACGGTATTAGTAAAAGAACTAAATACATGGAGTCTATGCTTGCTGATATGAGAACAAAAGAGCTTGATTCTTTTTCAAAACAAGCTTTTGGCATATCTTTAGCTGAAAACGATCCCGCTACATTACCTGACTCTGAAGAAGAGTTAGAATTACACATGCAGTTAACATATAAACAAGCGGTTGAACTTGCTGAAGAACAAGCTTTAAATGTTTTATTTGAAGGTAATAAATACGAATTAATTAAAAAACAATTTTATTATGATTTAACAGTTCTTGGTATAGGTGCTGTTAAAACTTCTTTTAATACTTCAGAAGGTGTTGTTATAGATTACGTAGACCCTGCTAATTTAGTTTACTCTTACACCGACTCTCCATATTTTGATGATATATACTATGTTGGTGAGGTTAAATCAATACCGATAAATGAATTAGCAAAACAATTTCCACATTTATCAAAAGAAGATCTTGAAGATATAGTTAAAAATAAAAGTTATAATAAAAACAATTACAATACTAGATATTCTTATAAAGAAGAAGACGCTAATACTGTTCAAGTTTTATATTTTAATTATAAAACTTACATGAATGAAGTTTACAAAATAAAAGAAACTGCAACTGGTGCTGATAAAATTATACTTAAAGATGATTCTTTTAACCCACCAGAAGATAAGGAAGGTGGATATTCAAGACTTTTGAGATCTGTAGAGTGCTTATATGATGGAGCTATGATTCTTGGTACTGATAAAATGTTAAGATGGGAAATGTCTAAAAACATGATGCGTTCTAAAAGTGATTTTACTAAAGTAAAAATGAATTACGCTATTGTAGCGCCTAGAATGTATGATGGTAGAATTGATTCGTTAGTAAAGCGTATAACTGGTTTTGCTGATATGATTCAATTGACTCATTTAAAGTTACAACAAGTAATGTCTCGCATGGTTCCTGATGGTGTTTATTTAGATGCTGATGGTTTGGCTGAAATAGATTTAGGTAATGGTACAAACTACAACCCACAAGAAGCCTTGAATATGTTTTTTCAAACAGGTAGTATTATAGGTAGGTCATTTACTAGCGATGGTGATATTAACCCTGGTAAAGTTCCAATTCAAGAAATAACATCTGGATCTGGTGGTAATAAAATACAAGTTTTAATTGCTAATTACAATTATTACTTACAAATGATACGTGATGTGACAGGGCTTAACGAAGCTAGAGATGGTAGTATGCCAGATAAAAATGCTTTAGTTGGGGTACAAAAGTTAGCCGCAGCAAACTCTAACACAGCAACAAGACATATTTTACAAGCTGGACTATATTTAACAGCTGAAACAGCGGAGTGTTTATCACTTAGAATATCTGACATTATAGAGTATTCACCAACAAAAGACGCTTTTATACAAGCAATAGGCGTTCATAATGTTGCCACACTAGAAGAAATGTCAGAATTACATCTATATGATTTTGGTATATTTTTAGAGTTGTCTCCAGATGAAGAAGAAAAAGCAAGATTAGAAAATAATATTCAAATGGCATTACAACAGCAGAATATAGAGCTTGAAGATGCTATTGATCTTAGAGAAATTAAAAACGTAAAACTAGCTAATCAAATGCTAAAAATACGTAGAAAAAAGAAACAAGAAAGAGATAGACAGTTACAACTTGAAAATATACAAGCACAAACCCAGTCTAATACTCAAGCTGCTCAAGCTGCAGCACAAGTTGATGTTCAAAAAAATCAAGCTATAACACAAAGCGAAGCGCAGTTAGAACAAGTTAAAGCACAAATTGAAGCTCAAAAAATGGCACAAGAAGTAGAATACAAAAAACAACTAATGCAATTAGAGTTTCAAATGAACATGCAATTAAAAGGTTTAGAGGTTGAAGGCATGAAAAGTAGAGAAAAAGAAAAAGAAGATCGTAAAGATGAAAGAACAAAAATTCAAGCAACTCAACAAAGTGAGATGATTGAGCAAAGAAAAAGTGGAAAACCACCTAAAAACTTTGAGTCTGCAGGTAATGATATACTAGGCGGGGGAATTGATTTAGGGGGTTTTACACCTAGATAAATTTATTAACTATTATTATATTATATTATGGAAGAAAAAAAAGAACAAGTAGTTGAAGAAACTACACAAGAAACAACTGAACAGGTTGAAGAAACCGCTACAGTTGATGAGAGTAAATTTGAATCCGCTGGAGACGATAGTGTTATTAAAGTGGATTTAAGCAAACCACCAAAACCAGTAGAAGAAAATGAAAAACCAGAAGAAACAACAGAAATTGAAACAGATTCAACTGACGACAGCGGAGTGGTTGCAGAGTCTGAAAATACCGAGCCCGTACAAGAACAAGAAGAAGTACAGCCGGAAGCAGAAACACAAGAGGCCCCAGTATTAGAAGAAATTACTGAAGAATCTACCGAAGAAGAGGTTGCTGAAGTTGAAGAAAAAATTGAAGAAGCTGTTGCAGAAGCTGAAGCTACTGGAAAACCATTACCTGAAGACATACAAAAGTTAATGGACTTTATGGAAGAAACTGGTGGTGATTTAAATGACTACGTTAAACTTAATCAAGATTATTCAAAATTAGATGATAAAAATCTACTTTACGAATACTACAAGCAAACAAAACCTCATTTAAATAACGAAGAAATAAACTTCCTTATGGAAGATTCGTTTTCTTATGACGAAGAAGTTGACGAAGAAATAGATATAAGAAGAAAAAAGTTAGCGCTAAAAGAGCAAGTTGCCAGCGCTAGAGCCCACCTGGACGGGCAAAAGTCCAAATACTATAAGGAAATAAAAGCTGGTTCAAGGCTTACGCCTGAACAACAAAAAGCCGTAGATTTCTTTAATAGATATAACAAAGAATCAGAAGTTAAAGAAAAAACAGTTAAAAAAAATACTGATATTTTTGTGCAAAAAACTAATCAAGTTTTTAACGACAAGTTCAAAGGTTTTGAATACAACGTCGGTGATAAAAAATACAGATTTAACGTAAACAATGCTGAAGAGATTAAAACAACTCAAAGTGATATAAGCAATTTTACCAAAAAGTTTTTGGATAAAAACTCTGCTTTAACAGACGCTAAAGGTTATCATAAGTCTTTATTTACAGCAATGAATGCTGATGCTGTTGCAAAACACTTTTATGAACAAGGAAAAGCTGATGCTATGAAAAATAGCGTTGCTAAAGCTAAAAATGTAGATATGAATCCAAGACAAGCTCATGGAAAAATTGAAGCAGGTGGTTTAAAGTTTAAGGTGTTAGGCGATGATGCTAATGATTTTAAGTTAAAAATTAAAAACAGAAAATAAATAATAATTTAAAACAATTAAAAAATGGCAATTACTGCAGGAGGTAGTTTGAATGCGGTTGCAGCTCCAACTAAAGCAACTCTAACTTCAAACTTTATAAATTTTATTGATGGTTCCACAGGATGGGAACAACAATACCTGCCTGACTTGATGGAAAAAGAAGTTGAGAGATATGGTAAAAGAACAATCTCTGGTTTCTTAGCTCAAGTTGGTGCAGAAGAGGCTTCACACGCTGATCGTGTTGTGTGGTCTGAACAAGGTAGATTACATTTATCTTACGATGGTGATATTACGGACGCTGGTGTATTTACAGTAGCTTCGTCTGGTACTCACGCTGTAAGAGTAGGTGCTACTGTTGTATTAAGTGATAATAAAGGTGTGGTTATCCCAGGATACGTATCTGCTATCGCTTCTGATCAAACAACTATGACAATTCTTCCATATGAAGCGGCTACTGTTGGCGCTGTATCTGGATTCCAAACTGATGACGATGGTACTAATAGTGCTAGTGTATTTGTTTATGGATCTGAATTTGGTAAAGGGACTAATGGTTTAGGTATCGATGGTAAAACTAATACGTTTGCTGCTGTTGAACCTTCATTTCAAGCTTTCTCTAACCAAATGATTATCATGAAAGATACTTATAGAGTATCTGGATCTGATGCTGCTGCTATTGGTTGGGTTGAGGTTTCTGGTGAAGAAGGTCAAAATGGTTACTACTGGTATTTAAAAGCTAATGGTGATACTATGGCTCGTTTCGCTGATTACTGTGAAATGACTTTATTAGAATCTAAAGAAACAGTTGCTGGTTCGACTGTTGAAGATGCTGCTAACGTTGGTACAGGTGCTTCATCTGGTACTGGTGCTGCTGGTACTGTTGGTTTATTCCAATGGATAACTACATATGGTCATACTTCAACTGGTATTACTGGTGTTAGCTCTGCTACTGATTTAGCTGAATTTGACTCTATTTTAGCTAAATTTGATTCCCAAGGTGCAATTGAGGAAAACATGATGTTTGTTAATAGAGATGTGTCTCTAGCTATAGACGATATGTTAGCTTCAATGAATTCTTATGGAGCTGGTGGTACTTCTTATGGAGTATTTAACAACTCAGAAGACATGGCATTAAATTTAGGTTTCTCTGGATTTAGAAGAGGTTCTTATGATTTCTACAAATCTGATTGGAAATACTTAAACGATGGCGCTTTAAGAGCTGGTTTAGGGTATAACGATGTTCGTGGTGTTATAATCCCAGCTGGTACTTCAAGTGTTTACGATGAGATGTTAGGTAAAAACATGAAGAGACCATTCTTACATATGCGTTATAGAGCTTCTAATACAGAAAGTAGAAAACTTAAAACTTGGATCACTGATTCGGTTGGTGCTGCTACTTCTGATTTAGATGCAATGACTGTAAACTACTTATCTGAAAGATGTTTAGTAGTTCAAGGTGGTAATAACTTTATGTTATTAAATAAGTAAACAATTTTTAAAAGACCGGGGCTTCGGCCTCGGCCTTTTATTTTATTAATTTTATTATATATTATATTATGGCAAAAAAACAAAAAATAGAAAAAGAAATATCAACTGAAGAAGTTACACAAGTTGTAGAGCAACCAAAAGTTGTAGAAAAAATAAAAAAAGATACTTGGGAAATAAAAGACAGAACATATTATTTGTCAAGAGGTAAAAAACCATTAACAGCAACAATTCCTTCTACAAATATTTATTATTTTGACGAAGAAAAAGGTTATGAAAGAGAACTCAAATATACGTCAAACCAAAGAACTTGTTTTGTTGATGAAATGGTTGGGGATCAAAGATTAGAGCATATAACTTTTATGAACGGGTTTTTAATAGTACCTAAAAATAAAACAGTTTTACAAAAATTATTATCTTTGTATCACCCAGGTAAAGACACTCAATACCATGAACAAGATAATATTAAAATAGCAAAAGATGAAGTTGCTGATATAGAATTAGAAATAGAAGCTTTAAACGCTGCTAGAAACTTAGATATCGATATGGCTGAAGCTGTTATGCGTGTAGAAATTGGTTCTAAAGTATCAGAGATGAGTTCTAAAGAACTTAAAAGAGATTTGTTATTATATGCTAAAAGAAATCCTGAGTTGTTCTTAGAGTTGGTAAATGATGATAATGTTAAGTTAAGAAATTTTGGTATCAAAGCAACCGAAATGGGAATATTAAAATTATCTTCTGATCAAAGAACGTTTAGTTGGGGTTCTAACGATAGAAAACTAATGAACGTTCCATTTGACGAGCATCCTTATTCAGCTTTAGCCGCTTGGTTTAAAACTGATGAAGGTATGGAGATTTACTCCAATATTGAAAAAAGATTAAATTAATCTAACTGTAGATGCAGTCGCTCTACGGGGCGATTGCAAACTACAAATTTAAATTATATGGAAAAGAAAAAGTCAAAAGGTTTAGGTGATACTGTAGCTAAAATAACAAAGGCGACTGGAATAAAAAAAGTGGTTGATACTGTAGCTAAAGCAACTGGGAAAGATTGTGGTTGCGGTAAAAGACAAGACACTTTAAATAGATTATTTCCTTATAACAATTAAAAAAAAATTATGGTAGATATAGATTTAGTATACCAAAAAGTTTTAGCGTTAGCTAATAAAGAACAACGTGGGTATATAACCCCACAGGAGTTTAATTTATTTGCTGACCAAGCTCAAAAAGAAATATTTGAACAATATTTTTATGATTTAAATAAATTATTAAAAACTTCTGGAACTTCTTCAGAGTACACTGATATAATAACAAATTTAAATGAAAAAATTAATGTGTTTGAATTTACAGGCACTGATAACACAATACCTAATGACTGTTATAGATTAGGCACTGTTAGTCATAACGGTAGGGTTGTTGAAGAAGTTCAACCTGATGAATTGTTATATATAAAACAATCACCTCTTTTAAAACCAACCGCACACAGAAGAGTATATGTTAGAGAACAAAACAACATAGATGTTTATCCTTCTGTTAATAATACATCTAGTATAGAGTTTACTTATATAACTAAACCATCAAGACCTAGTTGGGGTTATTTTGTTGTAGGTGGAAAAGCGCTTTTTGATCCTAGCACTGGTGCTACTGGTAAAACAAATCACTTTGATTTACATCCTTCTGAAGAAACAGAATTAGTTTTTAGAATATTAAAATATGCTGGTATATCAATACAAAAGGACGAGGTATTAGGAAGTGGTCAAGGTTTAGAAAGCTTACAAGTTCAACAAGAAAAACAATAAATAAATGGGGTTATTAGGTAAAACAACACACAGAGAATACTACGAAGGAAATGATTTTGGTAATTATCAATTTGTTTCGTTAAAAGATATAATAAATCAATTTATGATAGTCTATGTTGGTGAAGATAAAATTATATCTAAAGCAAAAAGACTTGACGTTGCTTTTCACGCTCAAAGAGCTTTGGCAGAGTTATCTTTTGATACGTTTAAATCTATTAAAACACAACAAATAGAAATGCCACCATCTTTAGTAATGCCACTGCCTCACGATTACGTAAATTACACTAGGTTAATGTGGGTAGACTCATCTGGTATAAAACACCCTATTTATCCCACTAGAGATACGCAAAATCCATTTCAAATAATGCAAGAAGATGACGGTAGTTATTCTTTTCCACAAGAAAGCGAAGAAATTATAGATGGTGGTTTTGATGGAGATTTTGCTGATGGTAATTTTAACAAACTAGTTTCTGATATTACTAATGTAACTAAATGTGAAATGGTCTCTGGTACTTTACAGTTTTCTCATGGTACCACATCTACTCACGGTGCTGAAAATTGGGGTTATACTAATGTAGTGTACCAAGTTATAGATGTTAGTGATAAAGATTATGTAACTATAAAAGCAACAGCGACTGCAGCTAATACAACCGCTGGAACTCCAGGTATATTAAGAATTGGTTTAAGTCACGAAGGACCAGATCCTAATAATAAAAACTTTGTTACTAGTCTTATACCTGTTCTTGAAAGAACAACAAATTACACTACAGACATGTTTGATCTCGCTGATTCAAATGGTAATTCAAGTTTTTTAGAGTGGACTGTAGCCGCGGATGGAACTAGTAGTACAGAAAAAGAAATGATAGGCATTGATGTTATAGGTAAAGAACATATAATATTAGCAATAGTTTCTTTTCATGAATTTTATAGTGGATCTAGTGGTAGTGCTGAAACATTACAAAACTCACATATAGTAGAAAGTGTTTCTGTTGTTAATTCTTTTCCTAGTGAATTTCTTCAATCTCCTCTTGCAAATAAAAAAAATTCATCTACTTGGAATAAATATAAATCCGCAACTCCAACTGAAAATAACAACGAAGATTATGAAGACGATACTTATTGGCCATTAGCTGGTAATAGGTATGGATTAGATCCTAAAAGCGCTCAAATTAACGGGTCTTTTTATATAGATCAAAGACTTGGTAGAATACATTTTTCATCTAATATTTCTGGTAAAACAGTAGTATTAGATTACATAAGCGATAGTCTTGGTACGGATGATGAAATGCAAGTACATAAATTTGCAGAAGAAGCTATGTACAAATGTATTATACATGCTATTTTATCTTCAAAAAGAAACATACAAGAATATGTAGTTCAAAGATATAAAAAAGAAAGATTTGCAGCAGTTAGAAATGCAAAATTAAGATTATCAAATATTAAACTAGAAGAATTAACTCAAATACTTAGAGGTAAATCTAAGCAAATAAAACACTAGTATATGCCAGAGATTAAAAACCATTTTACCGGTGGTAAAATGAATAAAGATGTTGACGAAAGACTTATTCCTAAAGGTCAATATAGAGATGCAATGAACATACAAGTGTCAACGTCTGAAGAGTCTGACGTTGGTTCTGTACAAAACTTACTAGGTAATTCTCATGGATGTAGTAATTATACTAGCATTGGTCAAGGTTTTACAGTTGGAAGTATATCTGATGAAAAAAACGATAGTTTTTATTGGTTTGTATCTGGACAATCTTTTAGTCCTAACGAAGCTATCAACAATATTACTAATGAGTACCCTCTAACCATGCATGATTCTATATGGAAACATGATTCTTCTGGTTGTACGCCTGTTTTTATTGATAAATTTGGTATTTCTCAAACAACTAATTTAACTACAAATAGTGATGTATTAACAAGTATCAATGTAGATGTTTACAATAATTTAGAAGAAGGTTGGAAAGTTTTTGGTTATAATATTACAGATGGATCATCATCTAACACGGCTGTTATATCATCTACACTTCCCGCTGCTCCAGTGTGGGCTAATTTTGACTCAGTTTATAATTATACTCCTTCTACAACGGTGTCATATTATGAGGTTTTGATACCTATGATAAATACAGCTTCTTCAGGATCACCTGCTAATTTTGTTCAATCTACTGGTAACGTTGTTTATTTGAGAAATTTTTCTGGTAGTGTAAATGGTTTACCTGGGAATACTATAGAAATACTACCATACGACACTAGTAACGCGCAGACTTATACTATAGATACTGCGACTAATTTTGGAATTACAATTAACACCTCGGTAATAGGTGGTTCAGGTTCAACCGCTGTGACCACACCAGTAATTAAACTTGAATTAACTACTAATTTAAGTTTAATATCACCTGCTTTATCTTTATCCCAAGCCAGTGGAGTTGCTGGTTCTAACGCTCCTTATGCAGATGTAACGTCAAGTGGTGGTACAATAGATTGTTTAATATCTTTCCCAACTAACACCCCTGTTGCTACTGCTACAGGAACAGTGTATCTTCCCTCTAGTTTTAATTTTAATAGTATTTCCGTTGGAGAAGAAGTTTATCCTCAATGGTTAAACTCAATAAATACAGTTGTTGATGCAAGCGCTAGTATTTGTATTGGGGCTATAGACGCGGCAACTAACTCTATTGATTTAGAATATTGTAATACTGGTATTGCTTTTGATGGTTGGCAGGTTGGAGGATTTGTTTATGGTGTACCACAGCTCACTGGTGGTGCAATTCAGTTTTCATCAAATATATCTGTACAACTATACGGTAACTTAGATTTATCTTCTGGTTATTCTCATTTATTTTTCTATGGACCTAGAACATTAAACTTTAATCATAATCAATATATAACCGCTGTAAATATAGTTGATGATATGTTGTTTTGGACAGATGGAAAAACTGAACCTAAAAAAATAAATATACCACTTAGTATACAAGGTACAACTAACTCTGGCGCGGATTTAACAGCAAGTAAACATACTAGGTTGATAAATCCTGATCAAAATATATTTTATAATAATAATAAATTAGCTAGAGAAAGACATTTAACTGTTATACGTAAAGCGCCAAAAAATAAATTAACAATGGAATTATATTCAGGTAGAAAACCTGAATTAAATTACTCTGGAGTATTACAAATTTCAGCAGAAACAAATCAATATGAATCTTCTCTTTGGGCCCAGCGTAGTACTGTAAGCGGTGCTGCAATTAATCCTTATGAATATGATTTTTCTTCTTTTACAACAGAAGAAGGCAGCAATTTGTTAAAAATACAAGTTGATACTGATTTAAATGGTAATTCTCAATTTGATGTAGATACTTGGGAAATAGGATCAACAGTTGTTCTAAAAGCCTATCAAAATGGTGTACAGCCAGTTACACCTATAACTGATTATGATATAAAAGGTACTATAGTAGAATGGCCTTGGACTAACTCTAGTGGTACCACACAAGATGTTAACAGCTTTACGTCAAACAGTACCTGGGGCGTTAAGGTTGCTATAAAAATAGATAGTATGCCAGGTGTTACTCCAACTGCTACTTCAGGTGGTGTATTAAAATATGTTATAGACTTATGGGAAGAATCAGAAAAGCTGTTTGAATTTAAATTTCCTAGATTTTCCTATAGATATAAATATATAGATGGTGAATATTCTACATTCGCACCTTTTACTGATGTTGCTTTTTCACCGGGTAGTTTTGATTATCATCCTAGAAAAGGTTATAATTTAGGTATGTCTAATAATTTAGAATCATTAACTTTAAGAAATTTTATTAATGAGGATATGCCTAGTGATGTGGTTGAAATTGATATATTATATAAAGAAGATAAAACGCCTGATGTGTTTGTTGTAGAAACATTTAATAGAAATCAAGAAAAATCAAATACGGGTAGCTTTATTAATATGAATAATTGGATGGCTAATGAATTCACTATTGAAAAAGAAAATATTAAATCTATACTACCACCTAACCAACTGTTAAGACCCTGGGATAATGTACCTAGAACCGCTTTAGCTCAAGAAATTACAGGTAATAGAATTGTTTATGGTAATTATACACAAAATTATAATTTAAAAAACCCTTATGTAAGTCCAAATTTTTCTCATTTTTTAACAGATGATATAAATACTTCAAAATCTATAAAGTCTTTAAGAGAATATCAATTAGGAGTTATTTTTATTGATCAATACGGTAGAGAAACACCTGTTCTAACTCACAATTCTGGATTATTTAAAGTTGGTAAAGAAAAATCTATTAGTTCTAACAAGCTTTACGCCTCTGTTAAAAGTAGTTCAATACCTCAAGAAATGAAGTATTTAAGATTTTATATTAAAGAAACATCTGGAGAGTATTATAATTTAGCAATGGATCGTTGGTATGATGCTGAAGATGATAATATTTGGTTGGCTTTTCCTTCTTCTGATAGGGACAAGGTGGATATAGACACGTTTTTAATTTTAAAAAAGGGAGTTGCTACTAGTGAAGGCGTTGAAGAAAGTGCTAGATATAAAATATTGGCTATAGAAAACGAAGCACCAGATTTTATAAAAACAGAAGAGTTTAAAATAGCCGAATTAATACACGACATCTCTTCAAGTCCTGCTTCTGGTGGTGATATGTACGACCATTCTATAACTGAATGTCCCGTTATAGGTCAAAATTCTTTTAGAGCTAAATATGGTCAGTTTGATGGTTCTACAGCTCAAGACTTAGATCAAGTGCAAGGTGAGTTATATGTTGATTTTACTCTTGAAAATAGTAGTAGATCTTCTAAAAAATATAGAATAACAGAAGTTGTTAAAGATGTA
>CEVN01001445.1_pt1 | contig 13930 bp, 15 predicted proteins | sample 427041 | NCBI WGS metagenome assembly CEVN01 (sample SAMEA2623463, study PRJEB7988) | marine metagenome | biome: marine biome (ENVO:00000447); feature: surface water layer (ENVO:00002042); material: "saline water (ENVO:00002010), including plankton (ENVO:xxxxxxxx)" | depth 5 m
CTTGTCTCAGGTGAAGAACTATCAGAAGAGTTCAGAGTAAAGGCAGCAACTATCTTTGAAGCAGCAGTCACTGCTCGCGTTAACGAAGAAAGCAAAGCGTTGCAAGAAGCATTTGAAGAATCTCTAACCGAAGAGGTAGAGAAGATCAAAACAGATTTGGCCGAGAAGGTAGATGACTACGTTTCTTATGCTACTAAACAGTGGATAGAGGAGAACGCTCTCGCTGTTGAACATGGCATTAAGAATGAGATGGCAGAGTCATTCTTCAATGGTCTAAAAGATCTCTATGTGGAGCACAACTTTACTGTTCCCGAAGAGAAGTTCAACCTGTTAGATGGAATGACAGGAGAACTTGATGAGATGGAGAAAAAGCTCAACGAACAAATAGACACCAACATCGCTTTACAAAAGCGAATAGGTGAGTATAGTAAAATGGAGATTGTGAACGACGCAGCTACTGGTCTTGCTGAAACCCAAAAGGAGAAGTTAGCATCACTAGCAGAGGGTGTTGAGTTTGAAAATGAAGAAGATTTTAGAAATAAAATCGAAACTATCAAGGAATCATACTTCACTAGGAAGGCTGAAATTGCTGAAGAAGCAAAAGAACCCACCGAGGAAGCATCACAACCATTGGTAGAATCCACTGTGTCTGGCACTATGGGCAAGTACGTAGATGCACTAGCACGTTGGTCCAAATAATTGTAAATTAACTACTTTAAAAAGGAGACATAAATGTCTATACAACAACTCCAAGAGAAGTGGGCACCCGTATTGAATCACGAATCAGTTCCTGAAATCAAAGATTCATATAAAAAAGGCGTAGTTGCACAACTCTTAGAAAACCAAGAAAACGCAATCAGAGAAGAAGGTCAAGTTCTTAACGAGACTCTTCAGACTACAGGTTATACCACAGGCGATACCGCTACAGGTCCTGTTGCAGGTTTCGACCCAGTTTTGATCAGTCTAATCAGACGTTCAATGCCACAACTCATTGCATATGACGTTGCAGGTGTTCAACCAATGACAGGTCCTACAGGTCTTATCTTCGCAATGAGATCATTCTACGGATCAGAGCGTAGACCTGCAAACAGTGACTTCAGAGAAGCACTATTCAACGAACCTAACGCAGGTTTCTCAGGTGGAGCTGGTACAGGATTATCAAACTACGATCCTACTGCTTCTTCATCTGCAGTTAACGATGCTGAAGGTGCAAACCCAGGATTACTTAACGATAGTTCACCAGGAACTTACGAGGTAACTGGCGATGCTACAGGTATGGCAACAGCAACTGCTGAAGCATTAGATGATTCATCTGCTTCAACAGCCTTCAGAGAAATGGGTTTCTCCATTGAGAAGGTAACTGTTACTGCTAAATCTAGAGCATTAAAGGCAGAGTACAGCATAGAGATGGCTCAAGACCTTAAGGCGATTCACGGATTGGACGCTGAATCTGAATTAGCAAATATCCTTTCAACAGAGATACTTGCTGAAATTAACAGAGAAGTCGTTCGTACAATCTATGTAAACGCTGTTAAAGGTGCTATCGCTAACACTGCTACAGACGGTATATTTGACTTAGACGTTGACTCAAATGGTAGATGGTCAGTTGAAAAATTCAAGGGACTATTATTCCAGATTGAAAGAGACGCTAACGCAATCGGTCAAGAGACAAGACGCGGGAAGGGCAACATTTTGATCTGCTCTGCAGACGTTGCATCTGCTCTCGGAATGGCTGGAGTACTTGACTATGCACCTGGTCTACAGGGTAATGCACAGTTAACAGGTGTAGATGATACTTCATCAACTCTTGTTGGTACACTTAACGGACGTATCAAGGTTTATGTTGACCCATATTCTTCAAACGTAGCTGACAAGCACTTCTACGTTGCAGGATACAAAGGTACATCACCTTATGACGCAGGATTATTCTACTGTCCTTACGTTCCATTACAGCAAGTTAGAGCAATCAACCCTAACACCTTCCAACCAAAAATCGGGTTTAAGACACGTTATGGTATGGTTTCAAACCCATTCTCAGGTGGTCTTACACAAGGTTCTGGTGCACTTACAGCTAACGCTAACAAGTACTACAGAAGAGTACAGGTTGCTAACCTCATGTAATTCTCTTAAGAAAGAATTAATATTAAAGCACCCAAAAGGGTGCTTTTTTATACTAAATAATATTACACGTGTGAAAAGGGGAAGGAGTGTCTGCAAAGGCACTCTTTTTTTTGTCACTAAATAAAGATGTAGAGTATGTTTAACTATGATTAATGATGTAAGGTTTGAGGACTTCATTGGTATTTTTGATACTAATTACAATACTCAACCACTTATTGACTATTGGGAATATCAACATAAGTGTGGTGCTACGTTTAATCGTAAAGGTATCTTTAATCAAGAACGCAAACCACATCAACGCAAAGATCAATGCCTCGCCACTGAAGATTTTATACTAGATCATAACTGTGGTTATGAATATATGAAACAGTATAATGAAATTACTGGTGAGTGTATGGAGTTATATGTTGATGAGTATGAAAGTTTGATGCAGTATAGATACCAACAAGTGTATCTAAACGTTCAGAAAACTGAACCAGGTCAAGGTTATCATGCATGGCATTCTGAAAATGGTTCTCTAGGAACTAATCGTAGAATATGTGCAACTATGATGTACCTTAATGATGATTTTGAGGGTGGGGAGACTGAGTTTCTTTACCAACACAAACGTTTCAAACCCAAGAGAGGACAAGTATTAATCTGGCCAGCAGGGTTTACACATACTCATAGAGGATTACCTCCTTTGGATGGTGCGAAATACATTTCTACATCATGGACAGAAAACATAAACGCATAAAATGGCAAATTGGTATCAAGATCAACTGACTAATAAAAACTTTCTATCTCCTATAGGATTTTTATTCTTATTGGATAGAGCAAAGAAGACAACATTCTTATGTCAGAAAGCAAATATACCCGCATTTACAACAGGTAATATTGAAATACCGACACGTGGTTTTGTCACCATACCAGTTGAGAGTACAGCATCATATGAAGATCTAACTATAGAGTTTATAGTAGATGAGGACTTAAGAAACTATATGGAAATACATAACTGGATGAGAGCATTATCTACACCAGGTGAATACGAGGATAGATATAATTGGAATCAAGAAAATCAGGTCAGAGGAACTGGGAATGATCCACGATTCTCTGATGCTACATTGCAAGTATTGAACAATAATAACCTTGCAAACTTTGATGTTGTTTTTAAATCAGTCTTTCCTATCAACTTATCATCACTACCATTCGATGTCACAGGATCAGACAACAATTATTTTACAGCAACAGCAACTTTTAGATATACCTTGTATGAGGTAAGGAACGTAAATTCACCAACACGTAGGTAAACATGGCACTATCAGACAAAACACAAAAATGGTTCGACAAGTTTGTCGAGTGGGATAAAAAATTAATAAAGAAATTTCAAGATAAATATAAATTGTCAGACTATCAAATACATTGTCTTGCTTTCGCTAAGGGGTTTATAATAGGTGCTATTCTCCTTTGAAAAAACCTTTGGTAAAGGTGTAGATCCTTGGTATAACAAGGCAGAACGATGGGTTAAGAAGAAATTCAAGAACCCTTTCGTCAGGCATCTAGCACTTGGTTTGATAAAGTGGTTGAAAAAAAAGTGGATCTATGCTAAAATAGAAAACACAATGCGATCAGTTGACGCACAAGCTGAACAATTAGTAAAAGAGTGGGACAGGAATGAACCAATTAAAAGACCAAACATCGTGGAGAAAGGAGTATTTGGAGATGAAGGCTGGTCTCTCGAAATTTCAAATCCAATTGTTGAACGAAGGTCCGAAGCAACTAGCACAGGCATGGTTACTAGGAGCGATGCACAACGACTACGAAAAGATGAAAGGGATCAAACCCAAGAAAGAGAAAACAGTGAACTGTCAGAGCAGTCTCCAAGATTTCTTCAAGGAAACGAAGGATCAAGGAGTATAATACCCGACCCTTGGATTGATAATGAATCTGGAACAGATACAGGAGATGTGGAAAAAGGATTCAGTAATTGATAACGATCTTTACTGCGAAGAATCCACAAAAATACCACAACTCCATATGAGATATATGGAATTATATACGACGTTCGGTCTGATGAAGAAAGAACGTGAGATTGAGATGAAAAGACTTATCCGAGAGAAATGGATATACTATAAAGGTAAGGCACCCTCATCTGTATATAAAGAGATGCCATTCGATTATAAATTAACTACGAAGGAAGAAGTTAATATGTTTATAGAAGGTGACGATGACGTAAGAAAGTTGCAATATAAAATAGAGTATGTAGAACAATGTCTTAATTACCTAGATGGTGTATTGAGACAGATCAACAATAGAAATTTTCAAATTAAAAATGCTATTGATTGGACTAAATTTCAAAACGGATTATGAAGCACGTACTGTTTGATTTAAAAGAATGTCTAATGAATGCTCCATTAAATGATGAGGAGTATATTAAAGAAACTTTGATAGAGGCAGCAAAGATTGGTAAATTAGAAGTTCTAAAAGTTGATACTCACAAGTTTGAACCACACGGTGTGACTGGTTATGCTTTACTTGCAGAGAGTCACATAAGCATACACACATGGCCAGAAGATAATGTTGCTAGGTGTGATCTATTTTCATGTAATCCAGATACAGATTATAAAGCAGTAATAAGATATATGCAAGATCGTTTTAATTCAATGGAAGTTAAGAAATGGGGATGCGATAGGTCTAATATATAATATAGTGGCATAAGTCAAATGATGGACCTCAAAATTATAAAGAAAAATGAAGTCTATTTAAAGATTGAAGCACAACCTCATGTAAATTACGAACTGGCAGATTTTTTTACCTTCGAGGTAGAGTCTGCAAAGTACATGCAGAAGACGAGAAGATATAAAGGATGGGATGGAAAGATAAGATTATATTCACCTGCTAATGGTGAGATATATTGTGGTCTAATAGATTACCTTACCGAGTGGGCAGAAAAGAAAGGGTATGATTATGTTTTAGATGAAGATGATTTCTATGGTCACCCTCAAGAAACAAATGATTTAATTACTCCTGAGGGAGTTGCTTCATTTGTACAGAGTCTACACTTGAATCATAGGGTGAGGGATTACCAATATCAAGCAATATACGAATGCCTGAAATACAACAGACGACTCCTATTGTCGCCAACTGCAAGCGGGAAATCCTTGATGATCTATTCATTAGTAAGATACCATATTAATGCGGACAGAAATGTATTAATAGTTGTACCCACAACATCTCTTGTGGAACAAATGTATAAAGATTTTAAAGAATATGGTTGGAATGTAGGTCATCATTGCCATAAACTTTATGCAGGAGCAGAGAAATATACGGAACATGATGTAGTGATTTCCACATGGCAATCAATATACAAAGAACCTAAGAAATGGTTTGATAAATTTGACTGTGTAATAGGTGACGAAGCACATCTATTCAAAGCAAAGTCTTTAACATCACTCATGGGTAAACTCCACGATTGTAAATATCGTATAGGTTTTACTGGTACATTAGATGGTGCTAACGTCAATCAGTTAGTGTTGGAGGGAGTTTTCGGTAAATGCTCTAAGGTGACAAAGACTAATGAGTTAATGAAACAAGGATATCTTTCTAAATTAAAAGTAAAAATTGTACTAATAAAACATAAAGAAAAATTATTTGAAGGATATCAAGACGAGATGGATTATCTTGTCGAGCATGAACCTAGAAATAAATTTATCAAAAACCTAGCAAAAGATCTCAAAGGTAATACACTAATTCTATTTAACTACGTAGAAAAACATGGTCTGCCTTTATATAATATGATAAATAGTGATACAGAGAGACCTGTATATTTTGTACATGGAGGAGTAGATACGGAAGACAGAGAAGAAATTCGATTGTTGACCGAGAAATCAGATAATTCTATTATCGTTGCATCCTATGGTACATTCAGCACAGGTATAAACATTCGTAATCTACACAATGTTATATTTGCTTCTCCTTCTAAATCTCGTATTCGTAATTTACAAAGCATTGGACGAGTTCTTAGGAAAGGAGACAACAAATCAAAAGCAACTCTTTATGATATTGCTGATGACATATCCACTGACAAAGGAAACAATTACACATTGAATCACTTGTTAGAAAGAGTTAAAATTTATAATGAAGAAAAATTTGATTATGAGATCATAGATGTTAAACTCAAAGATGATTAGTTACGCCAAACACGAAGAAGAATTTTACGGAGTACTAAAACTCGTAAGTGGTGAGGAAGTGTTAGGTAAAGCTGTGTTAACAAATGAGGGTAATGAAACTTTATGTTTTATACAAAACCCAATAGCAGTGCAGATGGTGGAAAAAGAATTAGATGGAGACAGATTGGCACGAGGCATTGGTTTTTCTAAGTGGATGCAATTGTCTGATGAAAATTTTTATGTGATAAGAGAAAAAGATATACTAACAATATCTGCTATGTCTAAACAATGTATATTCATGTATGAATCATATCTGAAGGGCGAGTCACCTGATAGCAGAAGAGAAAAAATGGAACAAGATCCCAACAAACATCTGGGGTATTTGGGTTCTATTGATAATGCAAGAACTTTATTTGAAAAAATATATAAAGGTAAATAATATATTCAGAAACCTCTACACGGTTTAGTGTACAGCAAATTGACAAGTTTGTCAAGTCCTGCTATAATAAAGTATCCAAGAGGAAATATATGGCTGCACGAGCGAGCACCAAGAAAAAACAACACTACGTTGATAACAAAAAATTTCTTGAGGCAATTATTAAGTACAAAGAAAAAGTTGATATTGCCGAAGCGAAGGGTCTCCCAAAACCTCGCGTCAACAATTATATCGGTGGGTGCTTTTTAAAAATAGCAACACACTTATCATACAGACCAAACTTTATCAATTACATGTATAAGGATGATATGGTTTGTGATGGTATAGAAAATTGTATACAATACATTGATAACTTTGATCCTACTAAATCAAGAAATCCATTTGCATATTTTACTCAGATAGTGTATTATGCATTTCTAAGACGTATAGCAAAGGAGAAACGTCAGATGGATATTAAAGATAAGATTCTAGAGAAATCTGGATACGATCATGTCTTTAGTGTTGACGGAGACGCAAGTGCAGACTATAATCAAATTAAGAACAGAGTGGAGATGAATCAAAAGCGATGAAATTATTGCTGATAACTGATCAACACTTTGGTGTTCGTAATGATAACAAACACTTTATCAATCACTACAAAAAGTTTTATGGTAAAGTTGTCATACCTTTTATAAAAGCACATAACATAGAACATATCTTTTGTTTAGGTGACACGTTTGATAAACGTAAGTCTATAAATTTTAATTCACTAGATGAATGTAGAGAGATGTGGTTTGACCCTCTAAGAGAAATGGGTGTCAGAATGGATATGCTTGTAGGTAATCATGACATATATTATAAGAATACATTACGAGTCAATGCACCAGATGAACTTCTAGGTGAATACCATAACATTCATGTAATTAAGGAACCAACCAACATTACATATGATGATCTTGATGTTCTATGTCTTCCTTGGATATGTGATGATAATCTTGAGGAAACATTTAGAGCAATCAAACAATCCAAAAGCACAGTGTGTATGGGTCATTTAGAACTCAATGGTTTTGAAGCACATCCTGGTCATGTCATGGAACGTGGTATGGATCATTCTGTGTTTAAAAAATTTAAGAAAGTGTTTACAGGACACTATCATTCTAAATCACATAAAGACAACATTTATTATCTTGGAAATCCCTACCAACTTTACTGGAATGACTTCGGATGTAAAAGAGGCTTCCATGTTTTTGATACGACTACTCTTAAGACTACTCATTATAGGAATCCCTTTGACGTTTTTGTTAAATTGTATTATAATAATGGAGTTAGTCTCCCAAACGAAAGAGATGTCGAAGGAACATTCGTCAAACTCATCGTAGAAGATAAAGGTGACTATGCTAAGTTTGACTATGCAGTTAAACGTTTGCAAGATATGAACATTGCAGATCTTAAGATTGTAGAAGATCTTAGTATTGCAGGAACTGGTGTTGATGTATTAGAAACTGAAGACACTTTAACATTACTCGATACCTACATAGATGAGATAGATCTACAAGTAAGTAAAGATAATGTGAAGAGTGTGATGAGATCTCTATACATGGAGGCATCAGCAATTTAATGTTCGTATTAACAGATAAAAAATCGGGCGGTATCTATTCCGTTCTAAACAAAGATAATCAAAAAACTGTTCAATGTTTTGAAGAGGAATCTGATTGTCAAAGATACCATGACATGCTTATTGCTAATGATACAGATCATGAACTACTCATACAAGAAGTAGAAGATGAAATGATTGAAGTCCAATGTGGATCTCATGGATATCGTTATATGGTAATAAAATCAAACGACCTAGTTGTCCCTCCCCCTAAAATATTCCCTGATAAAAAATAGTGATTGTATTTGAAACGATCGCATGGAAGAATTTTCTTTCTACTGGCGATCAATGGACTGACATCCAACTTGATGATGCAGATGCGACACTTATTGTCGGATCTAATGGTGCAGGTAAATCTACTATGTTAGATGCCCTGTGTTTTGCTTTATTTAATAAACCTTTTAGAAAGATAAGTAAGAGTCAACTGGTAAATAGTATAAATGAAAAAGGAACTAAGGTACAAGTCACATTTAGTATAGGGAGGGATGAGTATCGTGTATTCAGAGCAATCAAACCGAATATTTTCGAGCTTTACAAAAACAATAAGTTGGTTGATCAGGACGCTGCGACTAAGGATACCCAGAAATATCTCGAACAGAGTATTCTCAAACTCAACTTCAAGTCCTTCACACAAGTCGTCATCTTGGGTTCATCCACATTTGTCCCCTTCATGCAACTCACCGCACCTAACAGGAGAGAAGTTATCGAAGATCTACTCGACATCAAGATCTTCTCGCACATGAATACGATCTTAAAAGATCGATACAAAGTAGCATATCAACAAAGTAAAGATTGTAGCAACCTTCTATCTATAGCAGAAGAGAGGTTAAAATCACAGGAAAAACTTATAAAATCCTTAAGAGAAGTAAACAGTGTTAGAAGGCAAGAGAAAGAAGATAAAGTAGTACAAAATAAAGCCTTGATTGAGAGTATTGAACAGGATCAATCCCAAAGAAAAGATGAACTCAGTGTACTCGATAAGCAACTGATTGATACAGAATCACATCAATACATATTATCTGACCTTAAATCTAAGACAGCAGATTTAAAATCTGAGATGAAAAGGGTATCTAAGGAGATGAAGTTTCTTAAATCACATGATACTTGCCCTACATGCACACAAACAATAAGTACAGAATTTAAAGAGGGAAAGATAGAGTCACTGACTACCAGTGGGGTTGATTATGCAAAGAAGCTAAAGAAAGAACAAAAAGCTATTGAAGATGTAGTTTCTATCTTAGATGAAGCCAATATGTTATCAATGAAAGCTCATGAATTACGCACTGAGATATCTACATTCGATAGAGATCTTATAAGATTAGATTCTGAGAATCTATCAATAGAAAAAGAACTTAGTAATCTAGTTGCAGCACCTAAGATTGAGAAAGAAGAACATGTTTTAAAAACATTGGTAGATGATTTTGAAGATACTAAGATTGATTGTGGTAAGGTAGCACAGAAGATAGATGAATATCATACAGTAAGAAGTTTACTACAAGATAGTGGCATCAAGAGTCGTATAATCAAGAAATATGTACCAATCTTTAATCAACTTATCAATAAATATCTGCACAGTATGGATTTCTTTGTTAACTTTACTCTTGATGAGGAGTTTAATGAAGAGATCAAGAGTCGTTTTAGAGATGATTTTTGTTATGCATCATTCTCAGAGGGTGAAAAACAAAAGATTGACTTAGCACTTCTCTTTACATGGAGAGAGGTAGCACGTATGAAGAACTCAGCAGCAACTAATCTGTTGATTCTTGATGAGGTATTTGATAGTTCTCTTGATGCTGATAGTACAAACGCATTGCTTTCTATACTAGGAACGTTAGGAAACAATACGAACATCTTTGTTATATCACACAAAGGTGACATTCTTATTGAAAAATTTCATAGGACATTAAGATTTGAAAAGATCAACGACTTCTCTAAATTGGTGGACGATTTATAAGGTGTCCACTTTTTGTTTGCAAACACATCTAAAGGTACTATAATATGGGTATAGACGAGACACCCATGCTAATCAACCAAGAAGTAAAAGGACAACTTGCAAAACTACTTGCAACAGAGAACCTTACAATCGAACATCGTAAAGTCACTACAGCATACTTTGATGTAGAGAAACGTATCTTATGTCTTCCTATCTGGAAGTCTGCTTCTAATACAGTATACGATTTACTTGTAGGACATGAGGTTGGTCATGCATTATTCACACCTGCAGACAAACTAAATGGTGCAGATAGATCATTCGTAAATGTTCTTGAGGATGCACGTATCGAACGTATGATGAAAGTCAAGTATCCTGGTCTTCGTAATACATTCTTCAAAGGTTATCAAGAGTTATGGAATGATGGGTTCTTCGGTGTATCAGATGACGATATAGAGCAACTATCTTTGATTGATCGTATGAATTTATTCTTCAAAGGTAATTCATCACTAGACTTTGATTCAGAAGAGCAGGTATGGGTAGATCGTGCAGCAACTACAAAAACTTTTCAAGATGTACTAGACCTAGCACGTGATATGATGGATCGTGCAGAGCAGAAAGATCAAGAGAAAGTAGATGAGACAGAACTTCCAGAGATACCATTCAACGGAGAGAAAGATGGTGATGGTGAGTATGAGTTAGGTGAAAAGCAACCTGCACCTAAAGGACAGGGAGAAGATGGTGACTCTCAAGGTAGTCCAGATCGAAGAGAGGATGAGATAGACTTTGATGATGACTATGAAGACGAGGGACTAGACTATGATACACAAACTACAGGTGAGCAAATAGGTGGTGGCACTACTCTAGGAACAGATTTTACAACAGTAAAAGAAACAGAGTGTGTCACAGAGGAAGCACTAGCAGAATCTATTGAGTCTCTTGTTGATGAAGATTCAAGAGAGTGGGTTTATCTTTCACTACCTAAGATCAAAGATATTAACAAAGTTATTATTGGACACAAAAAAATTCAAGAAGATCTAATACAACATTTTGATGATGAGTACAACAAAGACTTAGACCCAACAGAAAATAGTGATTGGAGACAACATCAAATCAAAGAGCAAAAAGCAGCAATTGATTTTTCTAAAGACCACTACTTAAAATTCAAGAAGTCAACTGGTAAGACAGTAAACTATCTTCTTAAGCAATTTGAAATGAAGAAGTCTGCTGACCAGTACAAGAGACAGGCAACATCTAAAACTGGTGTTATCAATACTCAATCTCTATACAAGTACAAGTTGACAGAGGATATCTTCAAGAAGATTACAGTAATACCTGATGGTAAGAATCATGGTCTTGTTATGTTCCTTGATTGGTCTGGTTCTATGAGTCAGTGCTTACTTGATACACTTAAGCAAACATACAACCTAGTATGGTTCTGTAAGAAAGCAAACATTCCTTTCAGAGTCTATGGTTTCCAGAGTGGATATCATTCTTCTTATAGATTTGGTTCATACTTACATGAGGGTTTTGAGCATCAAGAACATCAACTTGCAGTTGGTGACGATTTCAGATTACTTGAGTTCCTTTCATCAAGACAGAACAATAGATCACTAGAGAGTTCTATGAAAGCACTTTATATGCAAGTATTTTCAATGAACAACTACAACATCAAAGGATGTGAAAAGTATGGTCTTGGTGGTACTCCTCTAGCAGAAGCAATCTACTGTGCAAAAACAATCGTTGCACAAATGAAAGCACAAGAGAAAGTTCAGAAAGTAAATGTTGTATGCTTAACTGATGGTGAAGCAAATCCAATGAACTATACTACTAGACAATCTTGGGATGAAGATGATGATAGACTACGTTCAAGAAACGTTTGCAGTAGTTCTCATGTATTCGTTCTTCGTGATAAGGCAACTGGTTATCAGAAACGTCTTAATGGTAGTCCTTACCTAACCACTAAAGAGATCGTATCATACATGAGATCAATCACAGACTACAACTGGATAGGTATTCGTTTATGCTCTAAGTCTGAAGTAAACAGAGTAATCAGAAACATTACTGATAACTTTGATGACATTCAAAAGTATGATAAGTTATGGAAGAAAGAGAAGTTTATCTCTATCGTAGATGATGCAGGTTTCAATGAAGCATTCTTTATGCCTGATAGAAACAATGGTTCAGATTCTGAGGAACTAGAAATCAAACAGAAAGGTGTTGAAGCAACCAGAGCAGAGTTGAACAGAGCATTCAAAAAGCACATGAGTTCAAAGATGCAGAACAAAACCATTCTAAATAGATTCATTGCACAGATAGCATGATTGTTGATGACGTTGCACAGACCATTCGTAAGATAACGAGTGGTCTCCCTGATGTAAAACACTTACCAGAAGATCCTTACCGAAGTATTGTTAAGGATGATATCGTCATTAATAATGAAATGTGGACATGCACTGGTCTTAGAAAGATACATTTAGAAACTTGTAAAACAAAATACTTAGATGTACTTCACTGTGTATTATTTCCAGAACCCAGATATAAATTACCTATCTTTGGATGTGATATAATAGCAAACAATCGTATAGTCACTGCTGCTATCGTAGATATATCTCCTGTAAAAGGAGTTAGGGGAGAGTTCTATAAAGATATAAAACCAATAAGTGAAAGATATATGGATTTTGATTTCCGTAAACTACCTGAGTGGGCAGATATATTTTCTCCTCATTGTAAGTTTATGAGATTGCATAAGCAAACTGAACAGATAATGTATGTGCAATTATTGGAAGAGTATCTTCAAGTATATGTAAATGCAGTAAGTAAGGCAGAGAAGTGTATGGATATAGATGCTACCTATGATAGATATCAAGATCAGGTATATTATTGTCAGCAACAAAAACAAAATAAAAAAACTGAAGCAGTACTGGGTTCATGGTTTGACCCAACTTGGGCAAAACATTATATAGATAATGTATTATTTGATAAACCAAAACCCTTTGTTATCTTGTGACAATAAAATAGGTGTCCACTCAAGGCTTCATTTCTTATACAATGCATGCTATACTATGTGTATAGACAACAAAGAAAACCATGCCATTCCAAGCAAAATTCACAGAAGACGAACTACTCACATACTTCAAGCAGTTCGGTTCAGACATATCTGCAGAGAACGTTAAGTCTGCTGCAGCACACCTTGGTGTAAAAGTTCAGAGTGTCACAAAACGCATGAACAAAATCTCTCGCCTTCAGAAGGTAGGTCGTGGTAAGTGGTGCTTAACTGCTAATGAGATACTCAAAGCATATGAAGCACCTGCAGCAACAAAACCTGCACCAGAGACAAGATCATACATTCCTTCTAAGAATGCTGAGTTTGTACCATTTGGAAACTATAGTCCACTCAAGAAGATTATACAATCCAAGATGTTCTATCCTGCATTTATCACAGGACTATCAGGTAATGGTAAGACCTTATCAGTAGAGCAAGCATGTGCGATGCTCAACAGAGAACTTATCAGAGTAAACATTACTATTGAAACAGATGAAGATGATCTTCTTGGCGGTTTCCGTCTTGTTAATGGCGACACCGTTTGGCACAACGGTCCTGTTATCGAAGCCCTTGAACGAGGTGCAATCTTGCTCCTTGACGAAATCGACCTTGCCTC
>CEVN01047943.1_pt1 | contig 13883 bp, 12 predicted proteins | sample 427041 | NCBI WGS metagenome assembly CEVN01 (sample SAMEA2623463, study PRJEB7988) | marine metagenome | biome: marine biome (ENVO:00000447); feature: surface water layer (ENVO:00002042); material: "saline water (ENVO:00002010), including plankton (ENVO:xxxxxxxx)" | depth 5 m
TTAAGACTAATATGATTTATGAACCTAATTAAGTCAACAGGTACCTTCACATTCTTTACCTTAATTAGTAGGATATTGGGTTATTTGAGAGATGTTCTTATAGCAATATTCTTAGGATCAGGGCCCGTAGCTGATGCATTTTTTGTTGCATTTAGGATACCTAATACATTTAGAAGATTGTTTTCCGAAGGAACATTTAATGCAGCATTTGTTCCAAGTTATTCATCTGAACTAGTTAAAGGAAAAAAAAAATCACAAGTTTTTGCAAATGAAATTTTTAATTTACTACTTATATCGCTTCTTTTTATAGTTTTTATTATAGAAATATTTATGCCTGGTTTTGTATTTCTTATTGCACCTGGTTTTAATGAAAATTTAGATAAAGTTGATTTAACAATCAACTTAACTAGAATTACATTTCCATTCCTGCTTTTTGTAAGTTTAGCATCTTTTTTTTCAGCAATACTTAATTCGCACAATAATTTTGCTGCAGCAGCAGCAGCGCCAATAATTTTAAATATTTTTTTAATAATAGTTTTACTATTTGGAAACTACCTTAATACAGAGTTGGTTTATTATCTATCTTATGCTGTAACTTTAGCTGGTGTTGTTCAATTAATTTTTTTAATTTTATATTCAAGAAAATTTTACTTTCCAAAATTTTCATTAAATTTTAAAATTAATTCTAAAGTAAAAGTCTTTTTTAAAAAACTACTACCTAGTGTTTTTTCCTCAGGAGTAACTCAGATAAATATTTTAGTTGGTACAATAATAGCTTCTTTTCAAGCTAGTGCTGTTTCTTATCTTTATTATGCAGATAGAATTTATCAAATAAATCTAGCCATAGCTGGAATTGCAATCGGAACAATAGTACTACCAAATTTAAGCAAAAGTATTCAAACAAATAATAAGAATAAAATAAATTTTATTCAAAACAAAGCTTTAGAATTAAGTTTATTTTTAAGTTTGCCTGCATGTTTTGCTCTTCTGGTTGCACCTAACGAGATTACTTCTTCTTTATTTGGTTACGGTTCATTTGATCAAAATAGTGTAAAAAACTCTGCTGATGCGTTATTTTATTTTGCTTTAGGATTGCCAGCATTTTCTCTTATAAAAATTTTTTCAAGTTTTTTATTTGCTAGACACAATACTAAAACTCCATTTATTTTTTCACTTATATCTGTAGTTTTAAATATTATAATAAGTATTTATTTTTTTAATGAAATTGGTTTCATAATTATCCCAATTGCCACTACTATTTCTTCTTGGTTCAATGCATTTATGCTTTTTATTTTTTTAATTAATAAAAGGTACTTTACTTTCAACTCAAACTTTCTAAGTCAGTTTATGAAAATCATTTTTTCAAGTCTATTAAGTTTGTATATATTCTATACATTAATCAATTATTTTACAGTTAATTTAAGTTATGAAAGCAATAATAAGCTAATAACTATGGTATTATTAGTTATAATAACTTTTATAATTTATATTGTACTTTCAATATTTACTAAGGCTTTTAAAACTTCAGATATTAAATTAAAGTATTAAATAATGAGCAAAAAAATCTTTTCTGGTGTACAACCAACAGGAAACTTACATTTAGGTAATTATTTAGGAGCAATAAAAAGTTTTGTTAATCTCCAAAATCAAAATGAGAATGAATGCATATATTGTGTTGTAGATTTACATGCAATTACTGTTAAACAAGATCCAAAAATTTTAAAAGAAAACATAAGAGAAACTACAGCAGCTTTTCTTGCTAGCGGATTAGATTACAAAAAAAGTATAATATTTAACCAATCATTAGTCCCCGCACACGCTGAAGGTTCATGGATTCTTGGATGTATAGCAAGAATGGGTTGGTTAAATAGAATGACTCAATTTAAAGAAAAGGCAGGAAAAGATAAAGAAAATGTAAGTGTTGGATTATATATATACCCTGTTCTTATGGCTTCAGATATTCTTTTATATGACTCAACTCATGTACCAGTAGGAGAGGATCAAAAACAGCATTTAGAGTTATCAAGAGATATTGCTCAAAAATTTAATTTAGACTTTAACGCTCCAGATTTTTTTAATGTTCCAGAACCTCTAATACAAAAAAATTTCGCAAGAATAATGAGTTTAAAAGATGGAACAAAAAAAATGAGTAAATCTGACCCTTCTGAGCTCAGTAGAATTAATTTAACAGATAGTCCAGATCAAATTATCAATAAAATCAAAAAAGCTAAAACAGATACTCAACCTTTGCCTGGTAATGAAAAAGAATTGAGTAAAAGACCTGAGGCTGAGAATTTATTAGGAATTTATTCTAGTTTGAAAGATCAAAATTTAGAGAATTCAATAAATGAATTTAGTGGTAAAAATTTTTCTGATTTTAAAAAAAAATTAACTGAGATTGTAATTGATAAAATTACACCAATTTCAAAAGAAATAAATAAATTAAAAAAAGATAATAATTTTATAGATAATGTACTTCAAGAGGGTGGCGAAAAAGCACAGGTTGTTGCTTCAAAAAAAGTCAAAGAAATGAAGAAAATCATTGGATTTTAAAATTAATAGATACTTTTAAAATATGTTATAGTAATTATATAAGTTTTATGTTTGTACAAACTGAAATAACTCCAAATCCTAACTCTTTGAAATTTTTGCCAGGTAAAAAAGTTTCAAACGAAAAAGCGTTAGAAATAAATAATAAAAATGAAACTAATAATGAACTTATATTAAATATTCTTTCCATAAATGGTGTAAAATCTATTTTCTTATCTGATGATTTTTTATCAGTAAATAAAGGGGAAGAAGTTGAATGGGAAGACTTAAAGCATATTATTATTTCCTTTATAAATGACTATTATTCAAATGGAAATGAGATTATTATTGATAATGTTTCTACTGAAAATAATAGAGATAATTTATTAGATATCGAAAAAAAAATCATTAAAATTCTTGAAACAAAAGTAAGACCAGCTGTTGCAAGAGATGGAGGTGATATAAAATTTAAAGAATTCAAAAATGGAGTAGTAACAGTTAATTTACAAGGAAGCTGTTCAGGCTGTCCAAGTTCAAAAATGACATTAAAGCAAGGTGTCCAAAATCTTTTATGTCATTATATTCCCGAGATTAAAGAGGTAATAGCGGTCTAAAATTTTTAAAGAATCATATATAATATAAATAAATGAAACATAAAAAATTAAGTTTATTAAAAATAAAAAGAATTCTTTCTCAGAAAGGATATAAAATTCAGAAAAGTTCAGTTCTTTTAAAACAAGGAAAATTTAAAGGCCTATATTATACAAGTCTTACAAGTATCTTTCTGATAATATTTTTTGGTATAATGCCGACCATTGTTAATTTTTCATCAAAGTTATTAGAAGCCCCACAGATAATTGAAAATTACTCTAAAAAAAATTTTGAAAGAGTTTTTGAAGGAGAAGAAATACAATTAAAAACTAAAGAAAATGAAAGTGAAGATAAAGAAGTAAAATTTACTGATCTATATATAGATATTTTGGAATTTGACGATTTGCCAGACGATGTACATAGATTTAGTGCAATAACTCTAGAACAAGTCTTTAAAGATAATAAATATAAATTAAAAAATATTAGAGACACTAAAATTGTTAAACCTATAAAAATTGATTTGTTGCCAAAAGAAATTAAATTTATAGAAAGTACAAAAAAAAGAAAAAATTTATTTATTCAAATAGTTTTGCCATTAATTCTAAAAGAAAATGAAATAATCAAATTAGAAAGAAAAAAATTATTTGTAATACTAAACAAAAATAATAATTCAGAAGCTGAGAAAAAATGGCTTAAAAAAAAATTTAAACAATATGGAGTTGTAAATAGAGATTTGACAACCTTAAAAATTAGAATGGATGAAATACCTGTTTCAATAGCTGTTGCTCAAGCGGCTAAAGAAACTGGGTGGGGAACATCACGTTTTGCAGTAGATGGAAATGCTTTGTTTGGACAATGGACTTTTAGTGGGGAAGGTATTAAGCCAGCAAAAGCTGATATAGGCGCAAAGCACAAAGTTATGAAATTTAAAGTTTTGCAAGCCTCTGTAAGGGCCTATCAGCGCAATCTAAATACCCATTCCAGTTATAGAGAATTTAGAAAGATTAGAGCAATCCAAAGGGATAACAAAGGAAATTTAAATAGCCTAGAATTAGTAAATTATTTAGATAAGTATGCTGAAACTGGCAAGGAATACACTAGAATACTAAAATTAATAATTGAACAAAATAAATTAACAGATTTTGATGATGCAAAACTATTGCCTTCAAGTCAAAAATTAAAAAAACAAATTTAAATTAATTTTCTTCTATAGTAAATTGAATTCCTAACCATCTCCAACCTTTATCATCATTGAGAGAACAATTTATTCTACCTCTCCTAAAATTGAACTTTTCTCTAAAATTTACTTTAAGTATATTATCACTTAATTCAATTTCTGATTTAGCCCATATATTACCTTCATTAGAAAAACAGTTAATATTTTTTAAATTTTTTTGGTCTTCAAAAAATTCAATTATTAATTTAGGAGGATTATAATTTTTTAGAACATATTTATCCTCAGGTTTAATTTTTTTATATTGTAGAGGTAAAAGATTAATTAAAAATTTAAATCTTTCTAAATCTCCGTATTTTTCATTAATTGGAAATCTAGGAAGTTCAAATCTATTTTTATTTACATCTATAACACCTGAATTTTGACCAAATGCAAACTGGAATCTTTCGCTTATATGTTTTTTTTGTTCATTGCTATACTCTCCGAATGGATAAGAAAAAAAAATAGGATTATAACCTAATTCTTTTTTAAAAATATTTATTGAAGTTTCGATATCTTTTTTAAATTTTTCAAATGTAAAATTAATCATATATTCGTGAGAATGAGAATGATTCCCAATATAAGCAAAATTCTCTTTTTCTACCTCTTTAATCTGCTCCCAATTCATATACCCGTTTTTCCCAATAGTCTCTGTTGAAATAAATAATAAAAAAGGAATTTTTTCTTTTTTTAATATTGGCCAAGCATGATTATAGAAAGAAGTAAATCCATCATCAATTGTAATTAATATTTTTTTTTCAGATTTAGGAATATTAAAATTTAAAGCAAAATTTTCAGGGTCTAAAAATTTAATTTTTTTGTTTCTAATTAAATCAATTTGTTTTTTAAAAATATCTGTTTGTATATTAGTACTTGGGTATTTATTTTCGTTAAATCTGTGATACATTATAGAAAGAGTACCTGAATCTTCAGAATAATATTTACTATTAATTTCTTCTGCATTAATATTTGTTATTAAAAATATAACTATGGCTAACTTAATAATTGACGCTGCAAATGATAAAGTTTTATTTAAAATCATAGAAGGTAATAAATCATATACTAGCGAATTTGTTAACAATAGAGAAAACTTTGATATGTTGGTAGTTTTAATATTTAAATTTTTAAAGAAGAATAACTTAAATATTAGAAATGTTGATAATATCTTTGTAAACCAGGGTCCAGGTAAATTCTCAGGAATTAGAGCCTCATTAGCAGTTGCAAAAGGTCTTAGTTTTGCCAATAAAATTGATATTTATGGCTTTAATTCTAAACAAATAAACAAAAATAATTATGATAAAATCATAAAACTATTTAAAAATGGCTCATTGACAAAAAATTTGATTAAACCACAATATTAATATTAAAATATTTTAAATGTCTCAAACAATAGAACAAAAATGTATTGAAAAGGGTGTAAAGCTTACTGATCAAAGAAAAGTTATAGCAAAAGTTATGTCTGAGGCTCAAGATCATCCTGATGTAGACGAACTTTATAACCGTGTTTCAAAAATTGATCCTAAAATTAGTATTGCTACTGTTTATAGAACTGTAAAACTTTTTGAGGAAGCTGGCATTTTAGCAAAACATGATTTTAGAGGTGGCAAAGCAAGATATGAACAACTAAGTGAGAGTCATCATGATCATTTAATAGATATAAAAACTGGTGAAATTATTGAATTTGTAAATGATGATATAGAGAAGCTCCAGAAGAAAGTTGCTGAGAAATATGGTTATACTTTAGTAGATCATCGTTTAGAATTATATGGCATAAAAAAAAATCATAAATAATGGAAAAAAAAATATTTATTAAAACATTTGGTTGTCAAATGAATGAATATGATTCAAATCGTATTTATGACTCAGTAAAAAAATTGGGTTTCCATAAAAGTGAAAATTATAATGATGTTGATTGTTATATTTTAAACACCTGTCATATAAGAGATAAAGCAAAAGAAAAAGTTTATCATGAGATTGGAAGAGTAAAAAAAATATATAAAAAAAAATCAAAACCCATTATGGTTGTTGCAGGTTGTGTAGCACAAGCTGAAAATGATGAAATGATAAAAAGAGAACCATATATTGATATAGTTATTGGTCCTCAGTCATATCATAAAATAAATGAATTGTTAGAAAATTTTATTAGCAGAAATAAATTTGAAGAAACTGAATTTGATGTGGTTTCGAAGTTTAATTATTTCGATAATATAGAAAATAAAGATAATAGCATCTCTGCATACCTTACTATTCAAGAGGGTTGTGATAAATTTTGTAATTTTTGTGTTGTTCCTTATACCAGAGGTCCAGAATACTCAAGACCGATTAATCAAATTATTAATGAAGCTGAAAGCTTAATTAATAACGGTGCAAAAGAAATAATTCTTTTAGGACAAAATGTTAATGCTTACAATTATAAAGAAAAAAATAAAACTTTTAAACTTTCTGACATAATATACAAATTAGAAAAATATTCTGAACTAAATAGAATTAGATATACAACCTCACATCCTAGAGACATGACAGAAGATTTGATAGAATGCTATTCTAATAGTAAAAAATTAATGCAATTGGTTCATTTGCCAATTCAAAGCGGATCAAATAAAATTTTAAAACTAATGAATCGTAAACATACAGTTGAAAGTTATTTGGAAATTTATAATAAGTTAAAAAAAATTAATCCAAAAATAGAATTTTCGAGTGATTTTATAATTTCATATCCAGGTGAAACAGAGCAGGATTTCAACCAAACTTTAAATTTAGTAAAAAATATAAAATTCATAAACTCATTTTCATTTATCTTTAGCCCAAGACCAGGAACTATAGCTGCAAATTTGGAATTAATTGACAAGGAGATTTCTAAAAAAAGATTATTAAAGATCCAAGAAAATTTGTTTAAACATCAATTAAATATGAATAATTCCTTGATTAATAAATCTGTAAGTGTTTTAGTTGAAAATAAAATTGATGGACAAAATAAATTTTTTGGTAGAAATAGCTATATGAATTCAGTAATTTTTGATGGAGATGAAGACTGTATTGGAAAAGTAATTAATGTTAAAATAATTAGAGCGAACCAAAACACACTATTTGGCAAGATTGAAAATAAAAATAACAAGAGAGCTGCTTAGTTGAGTAATATTGCTCAAAAAACTTTTAATTCTGAATTGAAGTTTGTTTATTCTGACAATGATACTTTAAATATAATATTCAAGAACAATGATGTGTTGCTAGGTGTAGTTGGAGAATTTAATAATAATCTAAAAGAATTAGAAAAGATTACTAAAACAAATATTTATTCAAGGGGAAATTCAATACTTGTTAAAAGTAATTATAAAGATAATGAATTAGTAAAAAATGCAATTAAATTTTTACATGAGCAATTTATTATTAATGGAACTATTGAAAAAAAAGATATAATTTCATCAGTAAATAAATTTATGATTAATGAAAAAATAAATTCAGATCAAAATATAGAATATATTATTAAAACACCAAAAAGATCAGTTATTCCAAGATCTGAAAAACAAAAAAATTATGTGAGGGCATTAAAAGAAAGTGAAATAATAATATCTGCAGGACCAGCTGGAACAGGAAAAACATTTTTAGCTGTTGCTGTTGCTTTAACAATGCTTTTAGAAAAAAAAATTGAGAGAATAATTTTATCAAGACCAGCCGTTGAAGCAGGAGAAAGATTAGGATTTTTGCCTGGTGATATGAGAGAAAAAGTTGATCCATATTTGAGACCTTTGTATGATTCTTTATATGATTTGTTAGATTTTGAAAAAATCCAAAAAAAAATAGAAATTGGAGATATTGAAATTGCACCACTGGCTTTTATGAGAGGAAGAACTTTAAAAAATTCTTTTGCAATTCTTGATGAAGCACAGAATGCTACTGACACTCAGATTAAAATGTTTTTAACAAGAATTGGTGAAAATTCTAAAATTGTTATTAATGGTGATCCGTCCCAAATAGATTTACCTAATAAATCCTTATCTGGTTTAAATAGATCAAAAAAACTTCTAGGACATTTGAAAGAGATATCAGTTATTGATTTTGATCATACCGATGTAGTAAGGCATCCACTAGTATCAAAAATTGTCAAAGCTTATTCAGATCAAAATTCTGATAATGATTAGAGCGAATATAATTTTAGATTATGCCAAGTGGAGAAAATCTATTAAAAATCCACAGAAATATCTTAAAAAAAAATTACAAAAACTCTCTAAAATTCCATTTTTTTGTAAAAAAAATCAAGAATTTTCAGTTTTATTAACAAGTGATAAAAAGATGAAAAATTTAAATTTAAAATTTAGAAAAAAAAATAACTCAACTGATGTTTTGTCATTTCCTTCAAAAAACTTTTTAAATGTAAGATATATTGGCGATATAGCTATTTCATATGAAACAATTTATAAAAGATCAAAATTTTCAAATTTCTCATTAGAATTTGATAAAATGTGGATTCATGGATATTTTCATTTAAACGGTTATGATCATAAAAAATTAAAAGATTTTAAAAATATGAGTAAAAAAGAAGATATGGTTTTAAAATATTTTCATCAAATAAATTGACACTTTTACTAAAAAATAAGATTTTTATTTATATAGTTCCCTTAATATTAGGTGTTATTTCATCATTCAGTCTTCCACCTTATGGTTTTTTTTTCATAAACTTCATAACATTTCCATTGTTACTAATTTATTTAATATCAAATAAAAATGAGAATAAATGGTTTTCATTTGTAATTGGTTGGATGTTTGGTTTTGGTTATTTTTTATCAAGTTTATATTGGATTACAAACGCGTTAACTTTTGATGAAATTTTTAAAGTTTTAATACCCTTTGCTTTAATATTGATTCCTTTATTTTTAGCATTGTTTTATGGCCTTTCAACTTTGGTATTCTCGTTTTTTAATTGTAAAAAAAAAATTTCATCAATACTTATTTTTTCAACTTTTTTTTCATGTTTAGAATTTATAAGAGGATATATTCTTGGAGGTTTTCCATGGAATCTAATATCATATACATGGACGGAGTATCCAGAATTTTTACAAGTCCTTTCATTAATAGGTACTTATTCTTTTAACTTATTAAATGTAACATTTTTTTTAATACCGGCCATTATTTTTTTTAAATATAAATTTAAAACTAAATTATTTATAATAATATTTACAATAATATTTCTAACTTCAAATTTCATTTATGGATCATTTAAAATAAAAAAAAATCAAAAAATTGATGAAATTAAAATAGATTTTTTAGTCAAAATTATTTCACCTAAAATACATATTAAAAGATATTTTGAAAATAAAAATCCTGAAGAAATTATACTAGATTTAATAAAATTAAGTGATCCAGATAAAAGTAAAAAAACAATTTTTATTTTTCCTGAGGGCGCTCTCTCAAATATTTATTTACAAGACTTGGAAAATTATAGATATATATTCTCTGAAAATTTTTCTAATAAACATAAAATAATTCTAGGAATTAATAGTGTTGAAAATAACAATGTTTACAACTCTATGGTAGTTTTAGATAAAGATATTAATGTATTAGCAAAATATAGAAAAAATAAATTAGTTCCTTTTGGTGAGTTCCTTCCTTTTGAAAGTATCTTAAGTAACCTTGGTTTAAAAAAAATAACACAAGGATACAGATCTTTTTCAAGTGATAATAAAAGAAAAATAATAAGTGTATTTAATTTAGATATCCTTCCTTTAATTTGTTACGAAATAATTTATTCAGGTGAAATTGTTAAGTATGATGAAAACTATGATCTTATAATAAATATATCTGAAGATGGTTGGTTTGGCGATAGTATAGGACCTTATCAACATTTTTCTCACTCAGTTTTTAGATCTATAGAGGAAGGAAAAAATTTAATCCGTTCTACAAATAATGGTATTTCTGCTTATATAAATTCAAGAGGTGAAATAATTAATAAAATTGAATCAACTGAGGAGGGAGTTATTAGTGTTAAAAGTTTTAAAAAAACAGAAAAAACTCTTTTTAGTTCATTTGGAAACAAGATCTTCTTTTATTTTTTAATAATTTATACTAGTTTGATTTTTTTTTTAAAAAAAAAGGAGACTAAATGAAAAAAGATTTCTTATTTACAAGTGAGTCAGTTTCTGAGGGCCATCCAGACAAGGTCTGTGATAGAATTTCTGATATGGTAGTAGATACATATTTAACAAAAGAACCCCAATCAAGAGTAGCCTGTGAAACTTTAACAACAACTAATAAAGTTGTATTAGCAGGTGAGGTAAGAGGACCAGAAATTAAAAAAGATGATTTAATCGAAAAAGTTAGAGGATGTATAAAGGATATTGGATATGACCAAGAAGGTTTTAGTTGGAAAGATTCAACAAAAATAGAAAGTCATCTTCACTCTCAATCAGCAGATATCGCTATGGGAGTAGATGCGTCTGGTAACAAAGACGAAGGAGCGGGTGATCAAGGTATAATGTTTGGTTATGCATGTAACGATACAGATGTTTTAATGCCTGCACCAATTCATTATTCACACAAAATACTTAGATTAATGGCTGAAGATAGAAAATCTGGTAAATTAAAAAATATTGAACCAGATTCAAAAAGTCAAATTACAGTAGAATATAAAGATGGTAAACCTGCATCAGTAAAATCAGTTGTAATATCTACCCAACATTCAGCAGATGTAAATCAATCACAAGTAAGAGAGTTAGTTAAACCTTATATTGAACAAGCAATACCAAAAAATTTAGTAAATGGTCTTGATGAGAGTGAAATATATGTAAACCCGACTGGTAATTTTGTTATAGGAGGACCAGATGGGGATAGTGGATTAACAGGCAGAAAGATAATTGTAGATACTTACGGAGGTGCAGCACCTCATGGTGGTGGAGCATTTTCTGGTAAAGATCCTACAAAAGTTGATAGGTCAGCAGCTTATGCAGCGAGATACTTAGCAAAAAATGTAGTAGCTTCTAAAATTGCTGACAAATGTTTAATCCAACTTGCTTATGCTATTGGAGTTTCAAAACCTTTATCAATTTATGTAGATTTATTTGATAATAATCAGGAAAAAAATATTCATGTTGAAAAACTCATTAATGAAAATTTTGATTTAAGTCCAAGAGGTATAAGAGAAATGCTTGGATTAAATAAACCTATCTATGAAAAAACATCAGCATATGGGCATTTTGGAAGGGTGCCAGAGTCTAATGGTTCATTTTCATGGGAAAAAACAGATAAATCAGAGATTTTCAATAAGTAAATAAAGTTGAAAATTTAAAAAAAATACATATATTTCAGTTACATTATTGAAATTTCAAAATGGGCCTCGGCCCATTTTTTTTTGGAGTAAACGAAAATGTTAAATAGAAGAGCAGACAAACTTGAATTACTTAGGATTGCTGAGGCTGTAGCACTGGAAAAGTCAATTGATAAAGAACTGATAATTGACTCTATGGAAAATGGTATCGCTAAGGCTGCAAAATCAAAATTTGGTTCAGAAAATGAGATTAAAGTTTTAATTAATAGAGAAAATGGAGACATAGGAATATTTAGAAAATTGATTATTGTTGAAAAACCAGAAAATTCAAATTTAGAAATAAGTTTAAACCAGGCTATTAAAATAGATGACGAAAATAAAGATAAGAAAATTGGTGACGAAGTTCTTCAACCATTGCCATCTTTTGATTTTGGAAGAATAGCTGCTCAAACAGCAAAACAGGTTATAAGTTTTAATGTTAGAGAAGCTGAAAGAGAGAGACAATATAATGATTTTAAAGATAAAAAAGATACTATTTTAAGTGGCATTGTTAAAAGATTAGAATTTGGAAATGTAATAGTTGATTTAGGTAGAACTGAAGCAATTATTCAAAAAAATGAAATGATACCAAGAGAGAATATCAAAGCAGGAGATAGAGTAAAAGCTTATTGTCTAGATGTAAGAAGAGAGCCAAGGGGTCAACAAATATTTTTATCTAGAGCTCATCCTAAATTTATGGAAAAATTATTTGTTCAGGAAGTACCTGAGATATATGATGGGTTAATTGAAATAAAATCTTCTGCTAGAGATCCAGGTAGTAGAGCAAAAATCTGTGTAAAAGCAATTGATACATCCCTTGATCCTGTTGGTGCATGTGTAGGAATGAGAGGAAGTAGAGTTCAAGCAGTAGTTAATGAATTACAAGGAGAAAAGATTGATATTGTTAATTGGTCGGAAGATCCAGCTGTTTTAGTCTCCAACGCTTTGTCCCCTGCAATTGTACAAAGAGTAAATGTAGATAATGAGTATAAGAAACTTGATGTAATTTTAACCGAAGAGAATCTTAGTAAAGCGATTGGTCGAAGAGGTCAAAATGTTAGACTTGCAACAAAGTTATTAAATTATGAAATAAATATTTTAACTGATCAAGAAGACTCCGAGAGAAGGCAGATTGAATTTAAAGAGAAAACTGATAACTTTGTTAAGAATCTAGAACTTGACGAAACATTAGGTCAATTATTAGTTGCTGAGGGTTTTTCTACTATTGATGATATTAAAGATAGTGCGACTGACGCATTGGTAAAAATTGAAGGAATTGAAGAAGAGACTGCAAAAGAACTTATACAAAGAGCAAATGAATTTTATGAAAAAGATCAAGAGGAAATAACAAATAAAATTAAAAATTTAGGATTAGATAACGATTTAATTAAACATGAAGGACTTACACCTGGAATGCTAGTTACACTAGGTGAGCAAAAAATACTTTCGCTTCAAGATTTTGCTGATCTTTCTTCAGATGAATTAACTGGTACTTATGATGTTATAAAAGGAGAAAGAGTGAAAATTAAAGGATATCTCGAGGATTTTGCGTTGTCTAAAAAAGAATCTGATGAATTGATAATGTCTGCAAGAAATAAAGTTTATAAAGATTGAGAGATGGAAAATGGAAAAGAAAAAATTAAAGTTAACAATTTCAGGAAGTTCAAAAAAAACAATCAATAATATTGAGTTAGCTAAATCCCAAGGCAAAAATTCTGTTATTATAGAAAAGAAAACAAGATATGGGAATAAACCTTCTTTTCAAAATAAATCTTTTAGAACAAAGCCTAGTTTAAATTTAAGGAAAGAAACATTTGTAAATCCATCTAAATCTAATGATTTTGAAAAAAGAAAACTAGCAGAACAAAGGGCTACAAAAAGACTAAAAGGAGAACCAACCCAAAGAGGAAAACTTGGTTCAAAAAAAAGAGAATTAAAATTAACTATTTCTAGAGCTTTAAGTGGCGATGATATAGAGACAAAAGGTAGAAGTTTAGCATCATTAAAAAGAGCTAAACAAAAAGAAAATAAAGATATCAAAAAAGATGAAATTAAAGAAAATTTAAAACCAATAAAAAGAGATATCAATATTCCTGAGGTAATAACTATAAGAGAGTTAGCAAATAGAATGGCTGAACAATCAAGTAATTTAATTAAACATTTACTTGGAATGGGCGTAACAGCTACCATAAACCATAGTATAAACTCTGATATAGCTGAATATCTTGTTCAAGAATTTGGACATAATCCAAT
>CEVN01122110.1_pt1 | contig 13794 bp, 14 predicted proteins | sample 427041 | NCBI WGS metagenome assembly CEVN01 (sample SAMEA2623463, study PRJEB7988) | marine metagenome | biome: marine biome (ENVO:00000447); feature: surface water layer (ENVO:00002042); material: "saline water (ENVO:00002010), including plankton (ENVO:xxxxxxxx)" | depth 5 m
TATAGGATATTATTATAGGTTAGAGAGGAGATATTAACCTAACTAACGAATTATTTAAATTATTTTATTGTAGGGAATCACGTGAAATTTAACTTATTCAAAATGATTGGAGGAGCTTTCTCCAACGACTTATCTATAGATCTTGGTACAGCAAATACTTTAATTTATACAAAAGATGTTGGTATTGTTCTCAATGAGCCATCTGTGGTTGCCATTAGAGAATCTAGAGGACAAAAAACTGTAGTTGCTGTTGGGACGGAAGCAAAAAAAATGCTTGGTCGAACTCCAGGCAATATAAAAGCAATTAGGCCTTTATCTGAAGGAGTTATTGCAGATTTTCAGGTCACAGAAAAAATGCTTCAACATTTTATAGCGAAGGTCCACGAAAAACTTTTTATAAAACCAAGTCCAAGAGTATTAGTTTGTGTGCCATGTAGGTCAACTCAAGTTGAAAGAAGAGCAATAAGAGAATCAGTGCTTGGTGCGGGAGCAAGAGATGTTAAATTAATTGAAGAGCCAATGGCAGCTGCTATAGGAGCCGGACTCCCAGTTGAAGAAGCTAGTGGAAACATGGTTGTTGATATTGGTGGTGGTACTTCAGAAGTAGCTATTTTGTCACTTAATGGGGTCGTATATTCTGAATCAGTAAAAATTGGTGGTGATAAACTGGACGAATCTATAACTTCTTGGATAAGACGAAATTATGGTTGTGTTATAGGTGAATCCACGGCTGAAAAGATTAAATATACGATAGGCTGCGCATCAACAGAGTCAGAGAAACTAGAAATGTCAATAACAGGTAGAAATCTTGCTGAAGGCATACCTGAAACATTTACCATTAACAGTGAGCAGATTTTTGAAGCAATGAAAGATCCGCTATTTGGAATGGTTAGAGCTATTAGAAATGCATTGGAGCTATCACCACCGGAACTTGCAGCTGATATAGCTGAAAGAGGAATTGTTCTAACAGGTGGTGGAGCATTATTAAGGGACCTGGATAAACTTATTTCAAGTTCAACCGGTATACCAGTAATTGTTGCTGAAGATCCATTAACATGCGTTGCAAGAGGCGGAGGTCAAGCTCTTGAAATAATGGATAAATATAATATCGATCTTTTATCTTCTGAATAAAATATATGGCTAGGATTTCGCCTACCCCTAGTCAAAAAATTTTGTATTTATTATGTATATTTATTGGCGTTGGTATTTTGTATATAGATTACAAAACTGATTATTTTCAAAAAATAAAACACAATTATAAATCTTTTGTGATATCAACTTCATATACTTTAAAAAATTACACTATTGAACCTATTAAAAAGAATATACGTCGATTCAAGACAAGAAAAACACTATTCAAAGAAAACGAAAATCTAAAAAAAGCTCTTGATGCTAGTTATTTAAATAATTACTTAATTTCAAGAGAGAATAAATTTTACAAGGATGAAAATATTATCAAATATCCATTCGATGATAACAAATTAGGTAAATACTCATTAGCACAAGTAAAAGATTTAGATCCAAATATTTTTAATTGTTGTGACAAGCATAGAATGTATATTGAAATTATTTCAAATAACAAACAGATTGAAAAAGAAAATGTTGTTTTTAATTCTTCAGGAATTATTGGTCAGATCTCAAATGTAGGTAAATATATTGAAGTAATTCTTTTAACAGATATTTCTCACTCAATTCCCATTAAATCTGTTTCTGAAGAATTTTTCTGTAATGCAAGAGGAGGTGGCAAAGCAAATGTCATTATTTGCTCATTTAATCCTTTGGTTTGGAAAGAGGAGATAACTTTAAACAAAAAATTTTATACATCTGGTCTGGGAGGAGTTTATCCTGAGGATATTAAAATAGGATCTGCAGTAAATATTGAAGATATATCAGCTACAAGAAAAGATATAGAAATCAAATTATTAGCAGATCCCCTTGAAAGTAATTTATTTGGAGTGTTATTAGACCAATGATTAAATTTTTAAAGAGAATGATTGCTCTCATATTTTTGAGTTTCATTGAATTAAGTATTGCTGGTTTTTTAGCTAAAATTTATATAATTATCCCAGTAACTTTTTTAGGTTATTCGTTTTATATTTATAGGACTAATTCAAACATAAGTCCGGTGGTAGCTTTTTTAGCAGGATTATTTGTTGACATAATACAGGAATCATATTTTGGCTTAAATGCAACTCTATTTTGTATTATTACATACTTGATTCATTCATACTCAAATGCATTTAAAATATTTTCAAATTTCCAGATTTGTTTATTTTTTGGTCTAACAACATCAGCATATATTGGTTTTACTCAGCTTGTTTTAAGTTTCTACAACTTTTCTTATTTAATTTTAATAGTAAGCACAGTTATTAATATTAGTCTTTGTATTGGTTTAGCTATTTCTGCTTCTTTCATACCAAGAGCATTAAGATTAGAAAAATAAATATGGCAATCGCTAGAAAAATATTATTTTCTTTATTTTTTATATCAATTTTTTCATTTTTTATTTCAGTGGCAATATATATCTCTCTAATATATAAACCAGAAAACCTAATTTTTTTAGCTAATAAATATTTTTATGATGATCTCATAATTGAATACGAAAAAGCCGATTCAAATAAAGATCTTTTATCTCCTGGTTTTAACTTTGAAGGAATTCTAGTTAAAGATTTTGAGAACAAAATAATATTAGAAGCTGATAACATTGGAATAGGTATTAACTTAGTTAAAACCTTTACTGAGAAGCATATAAATCTTACTTTTCTAGATTTACAAAATTTTTTATATACTAATGAGCAAGATAGAGATTATAAAACCAACCTTAAACTTACCATTGATGAAACAGATATTAAATCTGAAACTTTTGCTTTCAAAGCAAGTAACACCCTAATTGAAATACAGAACGGAAACACATCAATAATTAATAGTTACGGCAAACTGAATAACATTATTTTTAATGACTTACATGTTTTAAATAAACATGATTCAAATAAGATTTTTTATTCAGCAATATTTAATCTTAATGAAAAAATTATTGATGAAAATAATTTTATTAATTTAGAATCATTTTCAGACTATGAAATAGATCTCGAGGTTCACAGCAAAGGTTATTTCGATACAGGCTTAAAAAATTTAGAAAATCTAAATAAATATATTTTTAAGAAATCGTCACTCATCACAAAGACTGAATACCCAATAAAAAACATAGAATTGGTTGTAAATACCAACATAAATAAGGAGGTTACCGGTCTATTTACAGCCTCTATACCAGATCAGGATATCAAGGGCTCAATTCTTTTTAAGAATGAAAATCTAACTATTAGATCTGGATTAAAATTTAATATGAATCAAATTGTAAATTATGACCAGTATCTTGAATTAAATGGATTAGAAGAATTTAGAGGAGTATTAAATATAAACAATGACATAGTTTCACTTGATCTTGAGTCGGATTTGTCTAATACAAGAATCACATCTGTTATAGATGATCTCAATAAAGATAGAGACACAAATCTAAAAACAACAATAAATATAAAAGATTTATCTAATCCAACATATTTTATAAAGAATTCTAATTTTAAATCTTATATTGGTCCAAATAACTCAGGATATTTTTCATTAGGAAATAATTATGACAAAGAAATTCAGCTATTAGATTATAAAGAGGGATTTCATATATTTTTAAATTTAAATAGGCTAGATACAAATAAACTTTCATTTAGCAATCAAGCCAACAAATTATCGAGCCTAGTTTCAATTAAATCAAAAATCAAAGAACTTAATTTTTTTGAGAATACATATAACGATCAAGAATTTGAAATTAATTTCAAAGGAAATAATATAGATGCAGCTTTTTCAGGAAAAGATCTTAATGGAATAATTAAGATTGACGAAACAGGTTTTATGAGAATTGATCTATTTGATACAAAATTTGAATTCAAGGGATTAGATATAGTTGAATCTCAAAGTAATTTTGATATTCAAGATATAAATTTAAGATTCGTTGGTAAAAATATTCAAACATATGACGATCTCTTTCAAGATATTGATTTTTATTTGCTTAGAAATGAAAGAATAACAACTATAGATAATATAAATATCTCAAGTAGAAATTTAAATATAGGCCCCTATAACAGTAATGAAAAGGCTTATATTAGCTATAACAGAATGAATGACATGTATAAAGTAAGGGGATCATACAAAATTAATAATGAGAACACACCATTAAAAGCACTTATCGACTATGATTTTGAATACCTCTCTGCAGATTTAAATATTCAATGGACAAGCATCAATCAATTAAAAAATTTAGAGGGAAGGATAGATTTTTTACTAAAAGATTTTAAATCTGATGCTTCGCTTGGAGACTCTGCTCTTTTGAGGGCATTAAAAATATTTAACTTGAATGCCGTGATTGAAAATATTAATAATGAAACAAATATAACATCCTCAAATTTATATATTAATAGAGCAGAAGGTGATTTTTATGTTGGACAAAACAGGGCATTAATTAGTAATCCAATTAAGATTGAAACCAGTGAGGCTAAAATGAGGTGGGATGGAGATATACTTAAAAATTCTGAAGGCCTTCTAGAGAATTTAAATCTAGATTTAGAGATGAGATTAAAAGTTTCTGAAAATATTCCTTGGTATGCTGCAATTTTTGGAGGTATTCCTGCACTGGCTGGTGGTATGGTTTTTGAAAATATTTTTGATGAAAGGATTGATGATGTTTCAACATTTAAATTTAAAGTCACAGGTTCTATTGACGAACCTTCCATAGAAAGAATAAATTAGTTATATAGATATATTGTTGCTAAACCTAAAAAAGAGAGAAACCCAACAACGTCAGTGACTGTTGTAACAACAACACTTCCACTTATTGCAGGATCTTGTTTAAATTTTCTTAGAATTAACGGTACAAGTATTCCTGCAACAACTGAGCTTATGAGATTTATTATTAATGCGCATGATATAAGAAGAGATATTGCTAATTCTTGAAACCAGGCATAAGTAATAAACCCTACCAAAATCGATAAAATGATACCATTTAATATTGAAACAGCTAACTCTCTTTTGAATAACCATCTTATATTTGAAGAATTTATTTGCTCTAGCGTTAAACCACGTAAAACTATTGTTAACGTTTGAGTAGCTGCTACTCCTCCCATGCTTGCAACTATAGGCATAAGTATTGCCAAATATACAAATTTATCAATAACATCTTGGAATATATTTATTGTGCTAGCTGCTATGAAGGCAGTTATAAGGTTTAAGCTTAACCAGAACACTCTACTTTTTGCTGCTCTACCTGGAGGAGCAAATGTATCCTCAGCAATTCCAGCCATTCCTAGTAAATTTTGGTCAGCATCCTCTCTTATAACATCAACAACGTCATCAATGGTAATCCTGCCTATTAATTTATTATTTTCATCTATTACAGAAGACGAAATCCAGTCGTTTCTTTCAAATAATGTTGCAACCTCCTTGTCATCAAGATCAGCACTAATAGGATGAATCTCTGTCTCCATAATTTCTCTTACAACCATTGATGGATTTGATGTTATGACTCCACTAATTGATAATTCACCTAAATATTCATTAGAATCATTAACTACAAAAATTTTATCTGTATTTTCTGGCAATTTTCCTAAATCTCTAAGATAACTTATTACTTCTTTGATTGAATTATTTGGTCTAACACTTATAACATCTGTATTAAGAAGACCTCCAGCAGTATTTTCTGGGAAAGTAAGACCCATTTCAATTCTGTTTCTATCCACTTTTGACATATTAGAAAGAATTTTCTTCATTCTTTCTTCTGGAAGTTTTTGAAGAATATCTACTATCTCATCTAGTTCTAACTCTATTACAGCCTCAGTAAGTTCTTCATTAGAAATATTAGAAATTAAGTCTTGTTGAATTTCCTCTCCTAATTCAAAAAGAACATCTCCCTCTTCTTCAGTTTTTAACAACGAAAACAAAATATTTCTTTGTTTTGGTGGAGATGATTCCAAAGCATGAGCTATTTCAGGAGGTGACATATTTGATAATAGTCTTCTTATTTGATTCAAAGATAAGTCTAAAGATTCATCTAATATAGTCTTTAAATTATTATTAGTATTATTCTTAGCATTATCCATAAAATAATCTTAACTTATAAACTTTTATCTATTTCTTGATGAGGGTATATTATTCATTTTTCTATATTTGGATATTGTTCTTCTTGCCAAGCCATAGCCTTTCTTATTAAGTTCAATAGCAATTTTATTATCACTTTTAGGTTTATTTTCTTTATCAACAATATCTTTAATTAATTTCATTAGCTGAGAATTAGAAATATCTCTTATCTTAGAAACTGAGGAAACCAGCAATGATTTAAATGGTATCACTCCTTTAGGAGTGTCAATATATTTATATCTCAATATTCTTGAAATGGTTGAGGGATGAACTCCAATTTCTTCAGCGATTTGTTTGTTGTTCAATGTATTAATTTTTAAAGGATTATTTTCAAAAAATGCAATTTGTTTAGAGCAAATGTATTCACCAACTTTTTTAACGGTATCATTTCTTTTTTTAACAGATCTAAGAAGCCATTTAGCATCATTTATTTTATTGATCATATCTGGATTTTTCTTTATCTTTAATTCTTTTTTAACCTGTTTTATTAAATCATCATCAGTCTTAATTGAAGGAAAGGTTTCATCTATGAAATTCACCTTTAAATCATTACCCATTAAGATAATTTTTAAATCCGGTTCGATATATTTTATTTTTTTATAGTTTAGGCCAGGACTAAGATCACATTTTTGTATTTCTTTGATAGCTTCATTAAATTCGTTCTCAGAAAATCCCTCATGAATTAATACGCGTTTAATTAACTTTAAATCATCTAAATTCTCGTTAGATATTATTTTCATTATTAATGATTTCTTTTTATTCGAAATATTTCTGCCAGATATTTGTATTTTTATACATTCTTTATGATTTCTAAAACCAACACCGTTTGGGCTCATTTTTTGAATTACATTTACAAGAGTTGCTTCAATCTCATTTGATCTAAAAATATGATTGGAAATTTTTTCAATCTCAAATATTTCTTCAGTTAACATTCCACTTTCATCAATACAATCAATTATAATTTTTGATAATTTAATTTGATCTTCATTAAGATTAAAATCATTTATTTGTTCAATAAGATTATCTCTTAATGTTTTCTTTGACTCTATTTCAAAATCAAAATTTTCATTATATGAGTCTTCGATTGAATTGAAGTCCTCATTTCTTTCTAAAAATGGATTTTCGTCTATCTCTTTTTCAATTTTTTTTATAAGTTCAAATCTTGATAATTGCAGCAAATCTATTGATTTTTTTAAAGATGGAGTAAGTGCAAAAGCTTGTTTTTGTTTTAGATTTTTTGAGAGATGTATGGCCATTTATCTATACATATTTCCAAGATAAACCTTTTTAACAAGTTCATTCTTTATTAATTCATCCTTATTACCATTAGCAATAATTTTGCCATTGTTGATTATTGCTGCTTGATTACATATTTCCAGTGTCTCCCTTACATTATGGTCTGTAATTAATACTCCAATATTTTTGATGGCTAATTTTTTTAAAACATTCTTGATATCTTCAATTGCAATAGGATCAATTCCAGCAAAAGGCTCATCCATAAGAATTAATTTTGGTTTAGCAGCAAGAGTTCTTGCAATCTCAACCTTTCTTCTTTGTCCACCAGAAAGCTGTCTTCCTTTTAAATTCAATATTTCAGATAATCCAAATTCTTCAATAGAAATTTCAATAAATTCTTTTATATCTTTTTTATTGTCAAATGATAATTCAGCTAAACCCATAAGATTTTCATGTACGGTTAGTCCTTGAAAAACAGATGGTTCTTGAGGTAAATATTTGATTCCTAATTTAGACCTCTTGTGCATTGGAAGATTTGAAATATCTTTATCAAGAAGATAAATATTGCCTTTTTCTGATTTGACCAATCCAGCTATTATATAGAAAGTTGTTGTTTTGCCAGCGCCATTAGGTCCAAGTAACCCATATATTTCTCCCTGATCAACCTTAAAGTTTATTTGAGAAAGAATTTTCTTATCTTTGATTGATTTTGATATTTGCTTAACTTTCAACATAAACTCTTAACCAGATGTCATTTTACCGTTCTGAGGGTTAAAAATTATTATATTTGAGGATATTGAAATCTTTTCATATGTCATTGAAGCATTGCCTATGAGATGAATTTTTTCATCATCAAAAAATAATATTTTCTCCGCTTCGCCATTAAACAGACTATTATCCTTTTTTGATTTAATAATAGAAGGACTTCCTGAAAAAGATATAACATCCTCTTGTTGATCATATGTTGCGAAATTAGCTTTAATATTTACATACTCTGAATTAATTTCGACGTTATCATAAAAATTAATTTTCTTTGAATTTTTTAAAAACTCGATCGAATTTGCGTCAATTTTTATATTACTTTTAAAGTTTGAAACAACGTCAGAAGTATAAACCAAAACAATTATTAGAAATAAAAATTTATTTTTTTTCAATTAGAGTATCCTAGCTTCAATTAAATCATGCATAGAAACGACACCCACATATTTTTTATTTTCGATGACCACTAATGTAAAAATTTTATTTTTTTCCATTATTTTCGCAGCATCTACTGCTAATGAATTTGAGTTTATCGTTATAAATGATTTAGTCATGAGGTCTTTAATTTTTGTTTTTTGAATATTTACTTTTTTGTTAATGGATCTTCTTAAATCTCCATCTGTAAATATTCCAACAACTTTTGTTTTATCAACAACTAGTGTTATACCCAATTTTTTTTTAGTTATCTCGAGCAAAGCCTTATCAAGAATAGTATCAGGCGAAACCAAAGGCAAAGATTTACCTTTGTGCATAATGTCGCTTACTTTTGTAATTAATTTCTTACCTAACTTTCCAGCTGGGTGAGAAGAGGCAAAATCATTTTTTGTGAAGCCTTTGGCCTCTAGTAATGCAATTGCCAGCGCATCTCCAAATGCTAGAGCATTTGTTGTTGAAGATGTTGGAGCTAAATTTAATGGACATGCTTCTTTTTTAGACTTAAGTTCTATCTTTATGTCTGCAAATTTGGCAATTGTTGAGTTGTTATTACTTGTTAATGAAGCAATTTCTTTTGCATGCCTTTTTAGTGATGAGAGAATATTAATTATTTCATCAGTTTCACCAGAGTTGGATATTAATAGAATGATATCTTTTTTGTTTATAAGACCCATGTCTCCATGTGCAGCCTCAGTTGGATGAATGAATATTGAGGGAGTCCCTGTACTTGACAATGTTGCAGATATTTTCTGTGCAATGTGACCAGACTTACCAACTCCCATTATTACAAACTTACCTTTTGTAACCATCACTTTTTCACAGAGTGTTGTAAAGGAACTTTTTAGCTGCTTTCCAATTGATGAGATAGAATCAGATTCTATTTTTAAAGTTCTTCTAGCCGATGCTATGTAGTTAAATTTTTTCATAATAATTTAGAAAATTTCTATTCACCTAAATGCTATAATAGACCAATGTTACACGCACATAAAAATTATTTCTTACTTTTCTTATTATTGATAATTTCTTTATCAATTAAATCAGAAGAAGATCCTTTTATATTTATAGATACTAATGCACAAAAGATGGCAGATGTTCTTACCAAGAATGTTGAATTATTTGAAGAAGACAGGACGTTATATGAGGATAAAATAAAAGAAATTTTTGAGCCAATGATAGATTTTAGAAGAGTTGCTTTTAGTGTGATGGGTAAAAAGTACTATCTAATGGCTACTAAAGATCAAAGAGATGAGTTTGTATTAATTTTTAAAGATTCTTTATTAGATAATTATGCATCAACTCTTGCTAAATGGGGTGATTCAACCATAACCACAGTTTTCCCAGAAGAAAATCAATTAGATTATGAAAACAGTGTTGAGGTCAAACAGATTCTTGACACCGGAACCAGCAAGTATCCAGTTTCATATAAATTAAGAAAAAATAAAGATGGATGGAAGATTGTTAATATTATTATTAACGGACTTAACTTAGGCTTAACACTCCGAAATCAATTTCAAGCATTAGCAACTTCATCAAACGAAGATATTGAAACTACTATTAAAAATTGGAATTCTGATTTTGGAGATGCTGGCATTTCTTAATATGAAACAAATTATAGAAAAAATATTAACTGAAAATATACCAGACGTTATATGTAAATTTTATGGCGACTCATGCAATCTTCGCCTAGAAGTATCATCAAAAATGTTTGCTGATATGTCATTAATTGATCAACATAAAACTGTAATGAGGCTCCTTCAAAATAAATTTGAAACAGGTGAACTTCATGCCTTGAGCTTAGAGACAAAAATTTTATAATTATTTATGGAAAAGCTATTAATCAAAGGCGGTAATAATCTTTCTGGTAAGGTCAAATGTTCTGGAGCAAAGAATGCAGCATTACCCATGATTGCAGCAACAATACTATCTGATGAAAAAATTATTCTAAAAAATCTTCCTTATTTACAAGATATTACTACCATTTTTGAATTATTGGGGTCCATGGGGGCTGAAATTTTGCTTGACGAGAATATGGATTTCACAATATCTTCATCAAATTTAAAGGACATTGAGGCAAGATATGAGTTAGTAAAGACTATGAGAGCTTCTATATTAGTTCTTGGACCATTATTAGCTAAATATGGTAAGGCAAGAATTGCTCTTCCTGGAGGTTGCGCTATTGGAACTAGGCCGGTAAATTTTCATTTAGATGCTTTAAGACAATTAGGAGCAAAAATTAATCTAAAAAATGGTTATATAGAAGCATCAGCAAAAAAACTTCAAGGAAACAAGATTAAATTTGATGGAGTTACTGTGACTGGCACTGAGAATTTAATGATGGCAGCAACTTTAGCTGAAGGTAGAACAACTTTAACAAATGTTGCAAAGGAACCAGAAATAATAGATTTAGCAGATATGCTAAATTCAATGGGTGCAAAAATTTCAGGTGCTGGCACTGATGAAATTATTATAGATGGGGTAGAGAACCTCCATGGCAGTAAATATGTAATTCCGGCTGATAGAATTGAAGCAGGTACATATCTTGCTGCAGCAGCTGTTACGAATGGGGAAATAACTGTTCAAGGTATAAATCCCAAAAGATTAATGAAAGTAATTTATAAATTGAATGATACTGGAGCTCAAATAACATATGATGATAATTCAATATCAATATCAATGAAAAAAGACCGACCTAGGCCAGTTGATGTTACAACTGCTCCTTTTCCTGAATTTCCTACTGATATGCAGGCACAATTTTCAGTAATTAATGCTATATCTAGTGGCACATCTAATATATATGAAACTGTATTTGAAAATAGATTTATGCATATTCTAGAATTAAATAGAATGGGTTGTGATATAACGGTTCAGGGGAATCATGCTGTTATAAACGGAGTACCATCTCTATATGGTGCAGAAGTAATGGCTACAGACCTCAGAGCTTCAGCGAGTTTAATTCTTGCAGGTCTATGTGCCAAAGGTGAGACAATTGTTGATAGGATCTATCATATTGACAGAGGTTACGAGAGGATAGAGGAGAAATTAAATTATTTAGGTGCAGATATCACAAGACTCCCTAGTTAATCTTTTTTGTTTGGTTGGCACTAATATCAATAACTTTAATACTGCTATTTTTTGATGAAACTTTTAATTGAATATCATTTCCTAGACCTGCGAATCTGAGAGATTTAGTTAAATTACCCCAAGTTCCTTCCTCTTCATTTATTTCAAGAATAATGTCATTTTCTCTAACTCCCTTTTCATATAAGGGCCCAAAATTATCTATCTCTATTACTTTTAATGCATTTACAATTTTATTATTAAGGTTAACTCTAATTCTTACCACTCTAAAATTTCCAATCCATGTAGTTCTAATTTTTCCAAATTGAATGAGTTCAGATACGATTTGTACAACAAGGTTTGATGGAATCGCAAAACCGATACCTTGATAAGCCCCAGTTTTAGAAAATATTTTAGAATTTATTCCAACAAGGTTACCATTTTCATTAATTAACGCTCCTCCTGAATTACCTGGATTAATTGCAGCATCAGTTTGAATGAGTTGAAGATAAGGGTTGCCATAATCTCTTCCTGTTGCGCTTATAATTCCATTTGAAACAGATATGCCTATTCCATAAGGGTTTCCAATAGCTAATACCCTATCTCCAACTTTAATATTTTCAGAATCAGCTATTTCAATTGAGTTTAATTTATCATTTGTGACAATTTTAAGCACGGCTATATCTGTATTATTATCAATACCAATTATACTTGCTGAATAGTTTTTACCATTGTTTAATCTAACATTTATATTACTACCTGAGAGAATATGAAGGTTTGTAACAATATAACCATCATCTGAAAAAATAACTCCAGATCCAATACCGTTATTCGTTCTTGAGTTCATTGAGTTACTACTTGAAGTAATAGTAACGACCGATTCAATAGATTTCTCAGAAGCGGTAACATATTTGTTTTTACCATCCGATATGAAGTACCATGTGGCTGCAAATGTTAACAATATAACTAAAATATAATTTAAAACGTATGTCTGAAGAAGTTTCATAATGTCTATATCTAAAAATATCATTGATGCTCTTAAAAACCAAGATATTAAAGCAGATTCATCTCAATTAAACCTAATAGAATCCTTAACCAAAATTAAATTAGATAAGAATTTTTCTAACGCAATTAGAAGGCTAACTAGAAAAGAAAATCTCGGTATCTATATATGGGGAGATGTAGGAAGGGGCAAGACCTTAATAGTAAAAGAATTTATTAGACAATTGAAAGACAAAAGAATTAGAAGCTTTCATTATATTGACTTTATGACCTTGATTCATGATGAATTAAAAAATAACCCAGGTATAAAAAATCCGCTCAAAAAAATTGCAAAGAAAATCACTAGCAAATGTGACTTGATTTTTATTGATGAATTCCAGATAGAAGATGTGGCTGACGCAATGATAATTACAAATATTTTAGAAGAAATTTTGGATCAAGGGCTTAAGATTATTATTACCTCAAACGCTCATCCTGATGATTTGTATCAAGATGGATTGCAAAGACAAAAATTCATTAAATCTATGCAGGCTTGTACAACAAAACTTGAAATTTTTAACCTTAAGGGAGATATTGATTATAGAATTAAAAATATTATTGATCTAGATAGTAATAAGAATAATATTTTTTTGGAAAAAGATATTATTAGAATTATTGAAGATAATTTCATACCTTACAACAATCAGAGCAATGAAATCTTTATTAATGAACGAAATTTTAAATGTAAATTTGTTACAAATAATCTTGTATGGATTGATTTTATGGTCTTTTTTAAAGATGCAACAGGACCAAAAGATTACAAAGAACTAACAAATAAACATGATTGGATTTTTATTAGTAATTTTAATAAATGTGATGATTATTTTGATGACGTGATAAGAAGGTTTATTTCTTTCATTGATATTGCATATACCAATAAAGCTAAAGTTAAATTTTTCTTTAATGATTTAAGAATAGATGAAATATACAAAGGCACTAAATTAAAAATATTATGGAGCAGATGCGAAAGCAGACTCAATGAAATGATAAGTTATGATTATTTCTTACATGATAAAAGTTAATAAAAATACAGATAAATATTGATATATTTTCAAGTAAACATTAATATTCGCTTCTCAAATTAAA
>CEVN01042553.1_pt1 | contig 13782 bp, 12 predicted proteins | sample 427041 | NCBI WGS metagenome assembly CEVN01 (sample SAMEA2623463, study PRJEB7988) | marine metagenome | biome: marine biome (ENVO:00000447); feature: surface water layer (ENVO:00002042); material: "saline water (ENVO:00002010), including plankton (ENVO:xxxxxxxx)" | depth 5 m
TTTACGAGGCAAAACTCAGAGCGAATTCACTTTTTGTTATGTTGGATTCAGAGGATTTGGTGCCAGCACTATTGGCTAGGCTAGGCAGCGTTAGAGCAGCTCTTGATGGCCATGGCGGTGGAATAAAAGTAGATTCATACCAAAGTTTGTCAAATGAGGGTAGTCAATCTCTCGATTTTGTTTTGGATTTAACAGGGGCTTGTCTTTCTTGCGGTGCGGCTCCTGGAACCCTTGATGGGATTAAGGCTGATTTGGAATCAGATAAGGAAATCAGTAACGTAAGATTTTCAAGTAATTTGCTAGACACCTTTGATGAATTAGGCAGAGAATTTATTTTAGCTCACGGAAATGTTGAGTTTGTTTAATATCCTCGTAGATATTTTCCGATGGGATGATTTCAAATCACAATTGGTTTAGCAACGCACATGCCTGTGTGGTCCGACCAGCCTAGACCAGACCCTGAGGCTTGTCGCGAAAGCGATGAGGGGTTGTTCGAAGTTACAGTTCGTGATGGTCGAGCAAGATTGGGTAAGTTATACACCAAACATGGTGTACTGGAAACTCCGGCGTTATTACCAGTAATCAATCCAAATATTCGCACTATAGAGCCTAGAGAGATGTGGGATAGATATGGCATTGGTGCACTAATTACCAATTCATATATCATTTGGAAGCATGATAAATTAAAGGAAATCGCTACGACAAATGGTGTTCACGAATTACTAAATTATCCTGGGGTAATTATGACCGATTCTGGAACTTTTCAATCATATGTTTATGGCGATGTAGAAGTGGGAGTAGAGGAAATTGTTGAGTTTCAACGCTCGATTGGTGTTGATATTGCAACAATGTTAGATGTATTTTCCAGACCTGATATGAAACATTCAGAAGTTTCTGCAGCGGTTGAAGAAACATTAGAACGTTCACAGTTATCTGTAGATACGGCCCAAGATACAATGTTGAATGGACCTATTCAGGGTGGCTTATTTCCTGATTTGAGGAAGAAATCTGCTATGGAGATGAGTAAGTTTGATTTTTCGATACATCCAATAGGCGGAATTGTTCCAATTATGGAACAACAACGGTATCGAGAATACGCTAAAATAATGCTATCCACATTGCCATTTCTACCTTCAAATCGTCCAGTTCATATGTTTGGTTGCGGCCACCCAATGCTATTTCCAATGTCAATTGCCTTAGGAGCCGATTTATTTGATTCAGCAGCTTATGCATTATTTGCTCGTGATGGCAGGATTCTTACTCCTTGGGGTACTGAAAAACTGGAAGGATTGATTGAATGGCCAATAATTATGCCATGTATTAGTTCACACACTCCAGAAGAAGTAAGGAAGATGGACAAAGATGACAGAATGAAATTGCTGTCTAAATATAATCTTGAAATCACTCTTGCCGAATTATCTAGATGTCGCCAGGCGGTTAGAGATGGAGATATCTGGCGACTAGTTGAACAGAGAAGTCATCAACACCCTGCATTAAGGGATGCTTTTTTGTGGTTGACTACAAACCCAGCAACAGCAAAATATATCAAATTAAATCATGATGATATTCCACTAGATGAAATTACCTCGTCTCAAGATTTTTCCAACCAAGGTGGATGGGAAAGCGGTTGGAACTGGATTTTAGATGCACAGTTGACTCCTCGAAAAGGTGGCGAGCAATGGGCAGGTTCTGATACATTCAGCAGACCTCATATTACTGCGGCAAGAAATCTGTTGTTTGATCGTTGGCATCCAAGAAAATCAACTGAAATTGGTTCTGATTCAGTATTGATTTTTTACGGCCAATCTGGGCCATGGCGTGACAGATGTGATGCTGTTGTCGCAAAAATTTTGCAATATGTGCCAGGTTTGGAAATAATGATAAATACGCCAATCGGTTTAGTTCCATATAGTTTAGAAGACTTGAATCCTTTCTGTCATATTGAGGGTCCAGATTGGCTATGGAAAAACAAATTGGATATGGCGAAAATTGCTCAAGAACTAGATAATTTTGGTCTTGCTGGCAAGGCAATAATTCCTGTGGATTTGCGTAAGGATAATTTTGAGACATTAGTATTTGAAAAAATGAACAAGTTTGAATCATCTGTGAAAGCAGAGTTAGTTGATGGCCAAATTAAAATTTTAGACGAAGAATTGTTCAAACAAGGACATTTAAAATTAAATCGCCTTAAGGCTGCAGACAAGTTTTCTGTATTGTTCAACATAAATCACGAGGTCGCTCAAGAAATGTCACATTCGATGCAATTTGTGGTTAACAAATACGGGCGAATCAAGAATGTATTGTCTTCAAGTGGTCAACATCTGGCAAGTTTTAGGCTCGGTGATGGAGGATTATCACTAAATAATTCGGGTGCAATTGAATTGTTTGCTAGAAGAAGAAAGCAATTGCCCAAGACATTTTCTCAAACATCAATCGCTCCTTATGCAGGTGAAGGTTTGGCTGTTGTGGTAGTTGATGATGACGCTGAGCCATTTATTCGAAAAGGTCGCAATGTCTTCCATGGATTTGTTTTAGCATGTGATCCATGGTTAAGGCCAGGAGAAGCTTGCTTGATTTGTGATAAAGCAGGGAATTTGCTTGGTCACGGAGTCTCTGTCTCAACTGTTGAAGATTTAGCATCGATGAAAAAAGGTGTGGCAATCAAAACACGCGATGGGATAAAGGAAGATGCTTAAGCAGTTCAATTGAGCGTAGCATTCAAAGGTTGCCTGTTATCTCCTTTGTTTGGGTAAACCATGTCAGGTAATGAGTATATCATCGAAACGACTGATTTATCCAAGTCTTATGGCCCACATATGGCCCTAGAAAAATTGAATCTTAAAGTCAATAAAGGGGCAACAGGATTGCTTGGGCCTAATGGTGCAGGGAAATCCACCTTTCTCAAAACAATTCTCGGTTTGATCCAAGCGACTTCTGGTGATGGCACCGTACTTGGCCACGATATACGTACTGAAGGAGCAGCAATTCGTTCAAGAATTGGCTACATGCCTGAATATGATGCATTAAACCCTGATATGGAAGCCATCTACCAAGTGAAATATTCAGGTGAATTATTAGGTATGAATCCAGTTATTGCTATGGCAAGAGCCCATGAAGTACTGCAGTATGTGGGGCTTGGTGAACAAAGATATCGTAATATTGGCAGTTTTTCTACCGGAATGAAACAGGCTACTAAACTGGCATGCAGTATTATTCATGACCCTGAGTTGATTATTGCAGATGAGCCATCAAATGGTTTAGATTCAACTGCTCGAGAATTCATGATTTCAACCTTGCAAAACATGGTAAATAATGGCAACCGTTCTGTTATGATGGCATCACATCTAATGGATGATGTTGAGAGAGTATGTGACCATATGGTACTTTTGCATAAAGGAAAATTAGCCGCTCAAGGTAAAATAGAGGATTTGAAGGACATTGACCGGGAGATTGAAATTCATGTATGGGGTAATGCTTCCAAGTTAGAAGAAAAAATGACCTCAATCGGCTTAGAAGTTAGGCGAGAGGGTAGAATAATGCGTATTCTTCATGAAGACGAAGATACTACTTCGAAAATTTTGTCATGTGCTGCAGAAGTTGGTTCACAAATTCGTAGAATGCATGAATATGAAGCATCTCTTGAGGATTTATTCATAGTGATTATGGAAAATTTAGGCTATGAAGTCAAAACCAGTCAAGACCTTCTACGTAGTCCAGTTCAAGCAAGGCAAGTAGATGCACCAAGTCATATGGGGGGAGGCTCATGAGTGATCAGGAAGTTGATTTGGAATCCTCAACAGATGATTTGAGTTATTCTGAGAATGCTCCAGTTACAGGTCAAGGGCGTATGGATGCCGCATGGGGTTCAAGGGATGGAGATGAATCAGCAACAGCCCAAGTAAGTAGTAATAACGCTTCAGTTGGTTATGTTTTTGAGCAAATTTACAAGCCTTGGAATGGAACATTGAATCCACGTTGGATGAGGAATTGGGCCATCCTTAGACACCATGTGTTGGGGATTTTCCGTAAAGGGCATCGTCCATGGGGGCTACCGACTAAATTATTCATTGTACTCGTATTCATTGCATCTCTTGCTGATGTTGGACTGACTTTACTTTCTGCCTTAATTGGCAGTCCTGAATTACACACTATGTGGGGTGTAAATCGAGACAATCTATACGGTCATGTCCTCGGATTTTTCCCACGTAACATGTTGTATTATCCTATTCTTGCCGCGTTGTTGGTAGGAGGAATAATTTCAGAGGACAGATATCATGGGACATCGGCACTTTATTTTTCAAGACCGATCAGTAGATTTGACTATGTAGGAATGAAGTATATCTCCGTGGCAATGATTCAAGCATTTGTTGTATTGCTGACTTTGATGATATACTACTTCGTTGAAATTATTGCAATGGGACGTGGTTGGGCTTGGATTATTGACACCTTCCCATTGTTCTTAGCAGCCTTTATTGGCGGTATTTTGTTGATTATCACATACACAAGTATTGGTCTTGGATTGTCGAGTGTTTCTAAGGGGAAGTTCTTCCCTGGAATTGGTTTGGTGGCAATTGTATTAGGTAGCAAAACATTAGCGGTATTAGTATCAAATTTGTTCGAGCGAGACATTATGTATTTGCTCTCACCTTACGATTGTTTGGCTCATGTCGGTCAAGCTTTAGTTGGCACACAAACTACCTATGACCAATATTCGTGGACATGGTCATTTGCCTCATTAGTATTAATGAATGCATTTTTCCTCTACATATTATCATCAAGAGTAGCTTCAATGGAGGTGACAAGAGAATGATGCCGGATTTTCACCAAGAAGGAAAAGCCGAGACAACAGAGTGGCAACCTGAGCAACAAGCACCGGTTATTTTGCTAGAAAATGTCAGCAAAACATACGGTAAAATACACGCATTGAGCGGTATTACCCTCGCCTTAAGCGGTGGAGTTACCGGTATTCTTGGTTTGAATGGAGCAGGAAAATCAACCCTGTTCAAAATTCTAATGGGTAAATTGAAACCCAGTTCAGGACAAGTGAGATTGTTTGGTACTAACCCTTGGAAAAACCCTGCTCCATATTCAAGAGTGGGTTTTGTGCCAGAAGGCGAGAAAATGTATGATTGGATGACTGCTCATGATTTTATTTCCACATTTGCTAGATTAAATGGATTAACTCGTGATGAAGCTAAACTTGAGGCTGATAGAGTATTAGATTTCGTTGGGCTTTTAGATGTTGCACACAAGCAAATAGGTCGTTTCTCAAAGGGTATGCGTCAGCGGACTAAGATTGCCCATGCATTGGTTAATAACCCAGATTTGATTATTTTAGATGAGCCACTTCAAGGGTGTGATCCTTTGGCTAGAACTACAATAATGAATGTCATAAGAGAATTAGGTCGAATGGGTAGAACAGTTATTGTTAGCAGTCATATTTTGACAGAAATTGAACGTATTACCGAACAGATAGTCATTTTGCATCATGGAAGGTTACTTGCATTAGGAAATCTACACGCGATAAGAGAAAAAATGGATAACATTCCTCATAGAATCGATATTGGTTGTGAATCGCCCAAAGGTTTGGCGAAAAGTGTAATTGATATTGATTCAGTACACGGCATCATATTCCAACATCCAGAAAAATTAACTGTTCAGACACGAAATTTAGGAGACTTCCATAGTAATCTGCCAAAAACAATTATCGATAGTGGTCAAAAAGTCAATTCAATTGACAATCCAGATGATGATTTGGCATCAATTCTTGGCTATTTAACTGGTGGAGGTGGATACTGATGGCTGACAAGACCAACACAATTTTTCGTGCTTTAGACCGTAAGGCATCAGCAATTACAGAATTTACCATGCGACAATATCGTACAAAGATTTCAACTTGGGTTGTATTGATTACTGGGTTAGTAGTAATCAGCTTGCTAATGTTGTTCTATGTTGATGCAATGCAACGAGATTTCGAAGCGATTGATAATGATGGAGATTCAGTAGATTCAGATGGTGATTTGTATCCCGATGGCCAAGAAAGAGCCCTTGGAACAAGTCCATTTAATGAGCTTGACCATCCTGGAAATTTTGTTCCACCAATTCCTCCTGACGACCCTGAAAAATGGATAAATGAGGATGACTTTGATTGGGATGAATCGCCGACTGGGACTCGGTCAGTTAGTGTTGGGTATGACGATGATGGAGATTGTCGAGCAGAAGATAGAACCCAATCACAAAAAGATACCAATGACAACGGAATTGAGTGTGACATTGAATTATCACTCTCACTAACTGGGAACTTTAGATATGATGCAGATAACTATGTTGATGAAGATCCAGATGATGAAGCATATGCTAAGGAAGCATTACATCGAGCATCTATATTGGGTATTGGGAAACTTGGTTTTGTGTTCATAATTAGCATTTTTATCCCCTTATTCATGGCTACCGGATTGATTAGAGATGAAATGACATCTGGAACTATGCATTATATTCTTACCAAACCAATTGCAAGAACTGAAGTTTTCTTTTACCGAATAATCGGTTATCTTGGAATAATTTGGCCATATCTAATTATTTTGACCTTAATTTCAGCCATTGTAACAGGTTTTGCAGGTCCAGGGGATTCATTATTCCGATTTTCTGAATTTGGTATTTGGTTAGCAATTTTGTTTGCTGCAATGATGGCGACATTAGTCTATGGTATGCTATTTTGTTTCTTAGGCGTAATGTGGCGTTATGGGATAATTTTAGCGATTCCATTTGCTGCATGGGAGTTAGGTATGGCCTTACTCTCAATGGGTGTTCCAGAATCACCGATTTTGCGATTTTCAGTTATTGGGTGGGCATTGATAATCGTAGATTCTGCAAGCATGATTGTGTGGCCAGACATGGCACTTCTAATCAATTCTGGATTCTCTGTTGAAGGTGGCGATTCATTTGGTTTTGAGCGTGAGGAGTTAATCGGTTCAGAACCACTTCAATATTTCTTTGCAACACCTGGATTAGGTGATATGAGTCCATTTTTATCGATGATTATTGCAACTGTAGTTTTACTTATTCAAGCCACTGCATTATTATTCCTTGGTGGTGCAATATTCAAAGGGAAGGAAATTGAATGATTGAATCCATGGATAAATTCGCTGGAGATTTATCCAGAATGTGGAAGTTGCAAGAGCGACCACCGTTGCACCATTTGACTTGGGATTGGTGGTGGTGGCTATTGATGCTAGATGATGATCAAGGTAATCCAAGCGGTAAACAATTGATGGTTTTGTGGTCAACCAAAGATAATCCTAAAGTCATGGTCAGTGGGACTGAGTGGACTCCTAAAGGTAGACCAGGATTCGATGAAAACGGGGGCATTTCACTTGATGGGATGGTATGTGCTTGGTGGTTTGATGGCAAAAGGATGTATGAACCATATATCAAGAAAAAATGTCGTATGATAGTTGTCGATGATCAACACCCATCTTGGCCAAAGAAATCATCAAATTCAGGTGAAGGAGGCGGCGCAGTTGTTCCATTAACCGATGAAGATATGTCAATGGGACTAAAGAGTGATTTGAGTGAATTTTGGCTAAATTTACACACTAATGAATTTCCTCAAGATGCTAATGTTCCAAAGAAAATGGAATTCAAATTGACACCATGGAATAATGCTATGTCAACCGCAAGACATGCTACAGCAACCTATGCTATGGATATGGGCTATGATATTTTGCGGCTTCATGGTTGTAAGGTGTCAGGGGTTCTCGATGATGAAGCGATTAAAGGCACTGCATACTTTCAGAAAGTCTGCGTTCAAGCTCCTTCTGTGCCTTGGTATTGGGGCATGTTACACCTTAGCGATGGCTCTTACATAGACTGGTTTCTGCCTCATTTGAGCATGACTATAACTTCAAGAGATAATCAACCATGGAAGAAACGTGATTTAGGTCATATGAGTTTGTCTCAGGGTGGTCTATTTCATGATGTTATTTCTGGTGAAAGTATTCCTTTCAAGAATGTTAGAGTTGAAAAATACGCTAGCGATTCTGTTGAAGGAGAGCATGGAGCTACTCCGGGCAGTAATCTACCAGGATTCAAAATTGAAATGTGGACAGAAACGATTCGAATAAATATCGATGTTGAAGCAATTGATAGAGCACACTGGGCTTTTGAACAACCAACAATTGGTGGTCTAGTATCTAATTTCACATATAACGAATACCCGCTTAGAGTAAAATCATTATCAATAAATGATGGCAAGGGAACTCGTAATCTTAGCGATTATGATTGGGCTAGAGGTAATGCTGAACATTCATGGGGTATTTTACATTGAATCCTAACGCTTGAGGGCAACATTCATTTGGGATAAGGCACTAAAGATATAATAGAGGGACTATCATGACCGACGAAGAAACTACTCAAGATGTGAAAGCAAGCGAGGAATTGGAGTCTAAGAATGCTGAAAACTTAGCAAATAAATTCCGCTTGATTGCAGGTGAAGAAATTCACATGACAAAGAAGCCAAGTATTTTTGCATTTGTTGGAATGTATGGCTTAGGTATTCTTGTTTTAGGGCTACATTTTATGTTTGGAAGAGCCGATACTCTTGGAGAAGATTCCGAAGGAATTATGGCGCTAATTTACGCATTTATCGACTTAACAACCAGTGACACAATGTCATTCAGTTTCATACTGGTTATGTTATTCGTAACTTGGATGAACCGATTGCTAAACACTTCAACTTCTGGAAAGTGGGTTACAATTTGGTTATTATTAGTATCATTTACACCACTGATTATTCAAATTGATGATTTCATTTTCTTTATTACTGACCTATTCGGTGAAGGAAAAGGCGATTTCATCGGTATTGACTACAACTTTTACCTGTTTGGTATAGCTTATACAGGCTTGTTTTTTGCACTTACTATTTACTACCAAAACAGTTTCCATTACGCAATTACATCAGATGCAGTGATCTTCGAACACAGTTTCTTACTATCGAGATCTCATCGCAGAATTCTATTCGATAGAATCTCTGAAGTAATAGTTGAGCGAACTCCAGTTGGTACAGTTTTCGGATATGCTACTGTTTCAATCCTAACCGATTCGGGTGTAGGTATAGTCGATGAAACAATGGGTGCTGCTGGAGCAGTGAACATGCCTGGTACTGCTGAAAATTCTGATGATACAGCAGCAGAAAAGGCAAAGAAATCATTCCTTCGTTCATTTGTTGGGATTTTGACATATCAAAGAACAATTCGAACTGTTAGGCCAGACCCTAAGCACTGTTTCTATTCGGTAAGAAATTGGGATAAGTGCAAAATGTTGCTTAATGAGATGCATAAAAAGCATAGCCAATCTAACTTACTAAGCGACTTAAAAGATTCTATTTCATCAAACAATGACGCTTGAACAAAGCGAGTCATTCAATAACCCAAACCTCTCCGCCACAAATACTGGAGTCATGAATATGAGTGAAGAGATTCTACAACCCGCAATTGAAAAATTTTCAGAAGGTGACCTTGAAGGTGCAGTCCAAATGCTTGATGAAATGTGTAAGTCAAACAAAGATGTTGCCGCAGTACATCACACATATGCAGAATTTGCTAATATGCTGAATGTAGAGGCCCAAGATGATATTATCCCTGGTGGTAAAATTATGATGGCATACAAGAAAGCCATGAATCTTGATGAAGAAAACGATGAATACATTGTAGACTTTGCAGATTTCGCATTAGAATGCCGAAGAATTCCACAGGCCATTAAAGAATACGAAAGATATGCTCGTAGACTTGAGTTAGCTGACATTCCAATCGATGATAGACTTTACATGGCTGCAAGAAATCTAGTAGATGCAATAGAAGTGGTCGATCCAACAAAGTCTAATCCACAAGTTATGCCTTGGTTAAAATCTGCAATTAAGTGGTCAGTTGGCGGGCTTGGATACTCCCCGGAAGAAGCGTCTTCTTTACTACTTGAGGAATAAGTGGTATGATGTCTGAGCGAGTTCGCCTCGCCTTTACAATTGGTTATATTGGCAAACATTTTCATGGAAGCCAAATACAACCAGATGTGAAAACTGTTCAAGGTGAGTTAATTCGTGTTTTTCGACAATTGAAGTGGTTAGAAAATAATGATTCAGGGCACAACTTGGTGTTGTCGAGTCGTACTGATGCTGGTGTTAATGTTAGAAGGAATGGCGGAGTAGTGACTATTGAGAAGACATTATGGGATTCATTGAATCGAAGAAAAATGGTTAGGGCAGTTGATGATCGATTACCAGATGACATCGTATTTCTTGACGTCAAAGAAGTTGATGATGACTGGAATCCAAGAATGGCATCGCATAGAGTTTATCGATACCGTCTTGAAGGGATACAAGGTTGGAAATATTCTGAAGAAAAATTTCAGAACTGGTTAGATTTGTTTGTTGGTACTTACGACGCTAGAAACTTTGCAAGATTAGAGGAGGGGAAAAATCCGATTCGTAAGATCTTTTCTTGCACGCCATGGATTGTGAACGGTAGAGTTGTAGGTTTTGAGATAGTTGGTGAGGCATTTTTGTGGAATCAAGTTAGAAGAACTGCAATGGCGCTATATGGCCTCTCAACAGGAGAACTTAGCGAACAGCAGATCATTGATGCTATACAACAACCAGAGTCTGCAGTTGATTTTGGTGTCGCTCCACCTGAGTGGCTAATTTTGTGGGATGTAATTTGGCCTGATTTTGAACATCAAACATCTGATGAAACCGAGTTTTCTTTTACTCCGCCGCCAGAAGATGAGTATCTTGAAAGGACTATGATGAATCGTTGGCAAATTGGTTCAAAATTAGAAATGGAGTGCATGTTGTTTCATGAATGGTCTAGAATAGGTAAATTGCCCTATATTCCACACGCTTCAAATTAATTCTATTGAAACTTCGTCGCCATCTTTTATGGAAAAATGTTCGCGTAAGAATTTTGCTGAAATTATTTCAGCCACATCATAATGTCTTGTTAAATCAGGAATAAGTACAGCGCAATCGACACTGTCGTCATTGGAGTGGAACTTTGCCTTGAATGCTGTTGCTCCGCCGAATGATACCCCATCTCTAAGAAATCCTCGAATTCTATTGGCTTCAATGTTATCAATGTCTAAAGATTTAGCTGCTTCGATTAAATCTGTTGATGCATCTAAAGTATCGATGCCAGATTTTAATCTTAAGGCAATATAACTTCGTAGATTTTCATCTGATACTTTCAGGTTTAGAGTTCCTGGCCAAACAGAAGAGCCCATCAAAGATTGAAACTGCTCTTGGTAATGCTTTTGAGCCATGAATATATGTGCTCTTCCAAGTCCACTACTGACCTTGCCAGTGATGCGCATAGCAGTGCTAAAAACTACTCCTTTTTGACCTTCATGCTTGTAAAATAATACAAAAACCCTTCAAGTGTCAGCAGTTGGCAAACAGTAGGTGGAATAAATGCCAGGTGATATGAGTTGGATGAAAGAGCGATATGTTGAGTTGTCTAATCAATCATTACTTTGGGAACCACCTACTCTCGAAAGTCCAAATCAACCTAGGTGTAATATGGATGGTAAACCAACAATCATGTTATCAGCAAACAACTATCTGAATTTGACTACTCATCCAAAAGTGATGAATGCGATGATTGAAGCGACCAAAAAATATGGTGCAGGTAGTGGTAGTGTAAGAGCCATTGCTGGCACAATGGATATTCATTTGGCAGCCGAAAAAAAAGTTGCAGAGTTCAAGAAAGTTGAGGCTGCGCTAATTTATTCTGCTGGATATACTGTGAATGTTGGCTTGATTCCAACCTTGGTTACAGGGAAAGATGATGTCATTATTAGTGATGAATTAAACCATGGATCTATTATTGATGGTGTAAGATTAACTAAAGCCAATCGAGCAGTATATGCCCATAATGATATGGGTGAATTAGAGGCAGTCCTTGCTGCAAATAAAGATGCAAAACGCAAACTAATCATAACTGATGGAGTATTTTCTATGGATGGCGACATTGCTCCATTAGATGAAATCGATAAACTTGCAAAAGAGCACGGTGCTATGGTATATGTTGATGATTGTCATGGTGAGGGCGTTCTTGGTGAAACAGGTGCAGGAATTGTTGACCATTTTGGCCTTCAAGGCAGCATCGATTTTGAAACAGGTTCATTTTCCAAAGCACTCGGTGTTCAAGGAGGCATTCTTGCAGGCACAGAAATGACAAGAACTCATGCTCTTAATCATTCAAGGTCATGGTTGCTATCAGGTTCTCAACCTCCAGGTGTTGCCGCAGCACAGAAAGCTGCAGTTGAAGTACTGATGGAAGAGCCTCAACACCATCAAAAGTTATGGCAAAATACTGATTATTTTAGAAGTGAGTTACAATCTATGGGCTTTGATACTGGAGTTTCTACAACTCCAATTATACCAGTTATGTGCGGAGAATCTAGTGTTGCCAAAGATTTCACTGTAGAATTATCTAAGGAAGGTGTTATGGCAGGGGCAATAGTTTTTCCAATGGTGGCTAGAGATAAAGCTCGAATTAGAACCCAAATGTCATCTGGATTAAGTCGTGATGATTTAGATGAAGTATTGAGGATTTTTGAACGAGTTGGACCTAAACTTGGATTAGTTTGATTACTCTTCAGAGGTTTCAAAATCATCAACAACAGATTCTATTTCAATATCGATGTTATTTGGTTCAGCATAGATTTTACTTTCTTCATCTATTTTTTCAATGCCATCAAATGGATTTTTACCATCGTCAATCATGCACAGTAAGCGCCATCTTGGAGCCCAAGAGAGATGAACATAAAGAGGCCCAGGTAATAGAATCAAAGTCCAAGACAAGAATGGATAAATTGCTATGATATCTGTCCGATTAATTGAAAGTAAGGCAAGACCAATAAATGGCATAGGATATAGTATAGTTCTAGGTGGAGAAACTGGTATTCGGCCAGATATTGCAGTGATTAACGTCGAGCAAAGTCCTAAGAAAAAGCAAGCGGCCATAAGCAATGCACAATGCAATGCCCAATCACTAAGCCAACCAGAATGATCGTCTACAGCAAAGCGATATGGTAAGATAAGTGCTAGAGAGATTAGTAGTCCGTAAAATCCACCAATATTTGATGGGTGTGATAACCATAATGGTAGTCTTGCAAATTGCTTAGATAAAGAGGTGCCAAGTAGTGTTTCTTGTTGGTTTTCAGACAGAGAACCAATCATTAAATCCCAAGAATTAGAATTTGACACAAAACGTCGTGCAGATGCATGGTTATTGAATTAGCAGGGTATATTGAGGTATTAAGTCAATCTTTATTGATTAATTTCGCCAACGGTCCTTCAGCAGTTAACTCCTCTTCATCAAGCCATTTACGCTCAAGTAAACCATAATCCAAATTCTCTCTTTCTCTAGCGTCTTCAATAGGGTCTTCAACACCGTTAACTCCATCTCGTAGACTTAAAGCCTGATTTATGATTATTATTTGTTTCATTATTCGTGGTTTTTTGTTTGAGTGGCTGTAATGACCTATCACTTTGTAATCCTCGAAATCTTCAACTAGATTATATCCTCCAATCAATTCATCTTTGACAATTCTAATTCTATGCTTTCCTAATTCTTGCCATTCATCGTTGGATAATTTAACATGGACAGTTGCTTTACCAATTGGCTCTTCGTCAACGAATGGATGGTTCATATTAACTGCCAGTGGTATTTTCACAAGGGCCATAGTTTCATAGCCAAACAAAACGAAAATAATTACTGATAATGCTAA
>CEVN01016740.1_pt1 | contig 13739 bp, 7 predicted proteins | sample 427041 | NCBI WGS metagenome assembly CEVN01 (sample SAMEA2623463, study PRJEB7988) | marine metagenome | biome: marine biome (ENVO:00000447); feature: surface water layer (ENVO:00002042); material: "saline water (ENVO:00002010), including plankton (ENVO:xxxxxxxx)" | depth 5 m
CTTTCTTGACTTCTGCCATGATATTTTATTTGCTGTTCTATTTATCACATCCACGCCATGTTCCCTGCGACAGAGATTCTAGGTTCAGTTGAATCATAGAAAGGATATACTAAATGGTTCATTACTGCTGGAAAGAATACCATCAGACCTTCTATCTCTTTGCCCATAGGATAATTGAAAAGTCTTTTCTGTCCAAATGTATTAAAGTATTCAAACTGAAAACATGATAGACATGAACTTGTAGATTTTGCTATGGGTAATTGCATTTGATCTGTAGTTTCTACTGGCATCTTCATCCATATAACAAATGAATACAAACCAAAGTGTACATGAGATGGATTGAACTCATGTTGATACTGCCAGTTGACCCATAGATCATTCAATTGAATTGATGATCCTTCTGGTATCATGGTTATCATTTCACTTGCTTTGTATTTGAAATGCTCTCCGTATTCTTTTGTTACATCACCAATAAATTTTTTGAAAGTATCAGTCGGACTCATCTCCTTACTTGCACTGATATTTCCTGCTAGTTTAAACTTAGCATCTCTTCCTGCAGTGTCTATCATGCCCCACAGATCATCCATGATGTTTTTGGGTACACGAACTTCCAACCACCCATCATTCTGGGGGACTATCGGTCTCGATTCTATCATAATTTAATTGTGTGGATCGTAATATCTTATCATCCAACCTGTTGCTGCTATTATTATAGCAATAATTATCAATGTTGTCATGTCTTTGTTAAAAGTCTAGTGTATATAATTGATTAACCTCTGCTGAAGATAAATTTTTCCTAAAGAATCTTACATTCTTAATAGATCCATGCCATCCATAATTGCTGAGGTAGTTAAACCAAGCTCCAATATTAATTTCATAATCTCCAGAGGCATAGTGAGATGCTGTATTGCTATCACTCCAATCAAGAGTTTTATTTACATATCCTTTTAATCCACTAGAACCACTACGAGTAAACACAACATGATACTTGGTATCAGCAGCAATAGTGGCAGATCCGAGACCAGAAGCATTAGTATCTCCTCTCGCAATGTCCCAAGAAGATCCATTACTACTACTAAACCATTCCATTTTGTTTGCAACTCCTGCACCTCTGTTAGGTCCAGTAACCCAAAATGCTGGTCTAGCATGGTCATCACCGTTAGCCATATGTATCAGTGCTCTATTTGTTGCAGTGCCTGGATTAGCAGCCATCTTAAAGACCATAGAAATTGCCCAGTCTTGGTTTCCTTGGAACCACTCACCAATAGATACTTCACCTGGTTTTGGGATTCGGAATCCATGTGCTCCTACACTTGCCCATGTAATACCCTCTGCTGTATAAGTTCCAGCAGTATTAGTGCCATTATATTGTGTATATCCAACTGACTTATTAGTAAAAGTATTAGTCAATGGGAAGTATCCAACTCCTGACATGTCACCAAAAGGATCAACTGGAACACTAACAGAAGCAGCACGGAATCCTAACTGACCCCAACGTGTAACACCATTGTGACGACCACCACCATTAGCAGTGTTTGCTAAACGAGGATATGGTGTGCCACCTCGCATCAAAGCAAATGACCAGTTGGAATCACCACCATCTTGACCATTACAATAATATAGTTCTTGGTCTACTGCACCATTGTTAATGGTAACTAATGATGGAGAAGACCACACGGTTTGCTGTTTTAGATCTACTTTTCTTGAACCATTTCTATAAAGAACTGTAATACCAGATTCATAACCACCATTTCCTGGTACAGGATTAAGTAAGTCTTGAAAATTTGCTTTACTAAAAATGGTTCCACCATTGCTACTAACATATGCATGTGTCTCATCATATGATCCACCAGCAGTTTGAATTTCTCTGGCGTATACCATAGCTTCTGAACTAGAACCAACATAATTATCCCAGAGTTGTGAACCAGTGAGAGATCCTGCTCCTTGGAAGTCAGATGAACCAGAGTTTGGAGTGCCAGAAGGAGCATTAGTAAATAATGTCTCATATAATCCCTGATCATTTACACATTGATGTTGGAAGGGGATAACCCAACCACCACCCATTCTCTCCATTTCACAATAAACTTGTACACTACCTCCACTAGTTTGTAAATAATAAACACCAGAATTTAAGTTTGGATAATCTGATAATAATTGGGCAGCAGATACTGCTGGAAATGAACTACTACCGTTTGGTGCGATAGTACCAGCTCCAAGATCTTCCCAACCAACACCATTGTATATTTTTAATGTGCTATTTGGAATGTTGAAATATAAATCACCGACTTCTGCTGAAGTTGGATCAGAAGATCCTGTCGGAATACCTATTCTATCTGATTTTCCTTCTACTCCTGCACCTGTACCATCTCCAACTATAACTGGCATAATTACCTCCTAAACATCTTTCCAAGAAGAACCATCATATACTCTGACTTTATTAGTATCAGTCTTATAGTATATATCTCCAGCAGAGGCACCACTAGGATCAGAAGTTCCTGTTGCAATACCTAATCTATCTAATTTGAATTCGGACTGAGTTGCACTACCCGAAACATCTGCTGTATTTGTTGATGGAAATGATCTACCAGCACCCCATATAATTCTCACTGCACCTTTACCACCTGTGTTTCCAGCCCATCTTCCACTAGAACCACCACCATAATCTCCACCAGTTTGAGACTGAGCATTTTCAGTTCCTGGTCCTGTTCCATCTCCACCACCTGAACCACCAAATCCATTTCCAGTAGAATCTGCTCCACTAGCACCTTCACCTAAGATACCTACACCACCACCAGCCCAGTAAGCCCACGAACCATGACTACCGCCTCCACCAGCATTATTATAATTTCCAGTTGCATTTGATGCACCGCCACCGCCACCATCTCCAGAATATCCACCAGCTCCACCACCATTATATCCTCCATGGTTGTATGTTATTCCACCACTACCACCACCGTCATAAACTCCTGCTGGTGATCCTTTAGTAGATACTGACGAAGGTCCTGTCACGCCACCCTGTGCAGTTGTGGTTCCATGAGTGGCAGTAAATGATGAATCTCCACCAGGAGTTCCTGTATTCTGTCCTGCTGCAGAACCAGTAGTTCCTGTTCCCATAGAACCAGGAGCACCAACGACTACCGCATAACCTGTGCCTGGTACAACAGTAATATTATTTTTATATGCTAACGCTCCACCTCCTGCACCACCAGCACCTACACATACTACACAAACAGAAGTTACTCCAGCTGGTGCTGTCCATGTAAAACTACCAGCGGTTGTAAATGCTTGTTGTCCTATTGGTGAACCTCCACCCATTGTAATAGGCATTATGATACCTCTGTAAGATTGAACTTATACTTTTTACCAGTATTTCTATTGATTAAGAAGAGATCATCAGCACCTTCTTGCATAGTCCAGTGACCTTCAGATCCGTCCACTTCATTACCACCAGTATTCATATTATTTAAGTGCATGTCACCAGTATATACGTTTGCCCATCTCTTAGTACTTGATCCAAAATCTTGTGTGTTATCTCCTGCTGGTAATACATTACCATTAGATTCTATACGAAGTTGCTCTGTATTACTACCAACATGGAATGCCATAAAATCAGATGTTATAGTGCCACCAGCATGACCATATCTGATCTCACCAGCATCTGCATCAGTATCAGCAAATTCTAATTGACTAAATTTGCCATCAACTGATCTAATTCTGACACGCATATCATCATCTGTAGATCTAAATAACGCAACTCCTACTCCAGATTTGCTCATGGTTATATCACCACCAACTTGTAATGTAGTAAGAGTTCCAAGAGATGTCAATGATGATCCTGTAACAGCACTACCGAGTGTGTAAGGAGAAGTTGTTTGTCCTTGACCACCACCATTTGTAGGTCCGATAACTTTACTTGTATCACTAGCAATTAGAATACCATTGACATAATAGTTCTTACCAGTTGCAAGATCCATATGTTCTGAAGACAACCAAGAGTTATATGATACACCACCATCGGTTCCTCTCCATAAGAATGTCTTATCGGTTGTACCCTTAACAATAATACCACCGTCTTCTGCAGCAGTATCGGAAGGACCTATCGCACTGAATGTAGGTGTACCAGATCCTGTTACGTTGTTACTCAATACCGCTGTGTCATTTGTAATACTTACAATGATTGTTCCAGCAGGAACTGTAATACCAGCAGTGTTTGATGTAACTTCCATGCCAGGTATCAGTCCTAATGTAGGAGCAATCGCTGTGATATTGCTAGATCCAGATACAGCAGTACATGTAAACTGTGTACTTACAACAGCAGCAAGTTCAATTGCTTTGTCTGTAATCTGTACAATATTAGATTTAACTGTGGTTGTAGTACCATTGACTACAAGATCACCTTTGATAAGTGTATCTCCATCTACGGTAAGATCTTGACTAAGACTAACATTGTAACTATTGTCACCACGTATCCATGCTTGTCCACCAGAACCAATAACAAGTTGATTGTCTCCACTAATATTTGGAGGTCTGAATGTTACATCAGCAGAAGTCTCATTGTATGCAGGACCTATGAGAACGTTGTTATTACCTTGTACATCGAAACCAGCATAGTGTCCAATACAGACGTTTCCACTACCAGTCTGGTTTGTTTCCATTGCATTGTTACCAATCGCAAGGTTCTTACTACCAGAAAGTGTAACAAGTAATGCATCTTTACCAATACCAATGTTGTTATTTGCGACACCCGCTGCCCTCAAAACCCTGTGTCCAATTGCAGTATTGGATGCACCGATATTATTTGTGAACAATGCTTGGTATCCAAATGCTGTGTTCTGAGATCCAGAAGTGTTTGCAGCAAGTGCTGATGTACCCACACGAGTGTTTGTGCTTACAGCACCACCACCTCTACCAACTTGTATTGGGTCATTAGATGTTCCACGAATTACTAAGTCTGCATTTTCAATATTGACAATACCATTGAATGTAGCAGTATCGTTTGTATCAACACCACATGTGATATCCTCGATAACTTCTAAGTCATGGTTGATTGTTGTAGTACCAGTAGAAGCACCCATGACAATGCTTCCTGCAGCACCACCAAATAATATACTTGTAGCACCAGTATTAACTAAATTAAATCCTGCAGATGTTGTAGTAATACCAGTTAAAATTGTAGGGTTAGTTTGGAATACTAACTTATCTAATCCTGTTGTATCTGTAATCAAACCACGCATCTGTGTAGATGTGGTAGATGAGAATGATGCAAGAGTATCAGATCTATACGCTACGTCTCCACCAACTCTGAAGTTAACAGCAACAGTTGCAGCAGGGTTATCTGATGTTAATGTTAGAGAATCATTTACATCTAATATTTTAGATGTTGCAATGTCTAGAGTTGCAGAGGCAGTTGTACTAACGATAAGACCATTAACTGATGTCGCAACAGCAGCACCAATGTTAGGTGAGGTAAGTGTTGGAGATGTAAGAGTTTTGTTAGTAAGAATCTGTGTCTCTGACTCTGTAACAAACCTTCTCTCAACAGAACCATCCCATCCTCTCCAGTATCCACCAGAATTATACCATTGTAATGATTGATATTTTGTGACAGATCCACCACCATCTGTTTCTAAGTTTACCTGTAAACCACCATCATTTCCAACTAAATTATTTCCTTTTCTTAGTTCAATACTATTGTCTTCTACAATAAGTGTTTGTGTATTAAGAACAGTTTGTGTACCATCAACAACTAAATCACCAGAAATTGTAACAGTAGACCCGTTATCAGAAATCAAACTATTTCCTATCTGACTGTTACCAGAGTCCCACTTTAATAATTGATTACCAGAAAAGTTACCAGCATTTTTTAACTGAAAATCTGTTCCTGATAATAAAATACCAGCAGATGCTGTCAACGCTGCACCAGTATCATCGTTCTGAGATGTGACTGTGAATGTTGTTACACCACCAGCAGTCGCTTGTGAAATGCTAGTAGCACCAGTTCCTACAAACTTAAAGTCTCCTGCAGTCACAACGTTAGCACCAGATGAAAGTCTAGTTACTGTGTTTGTGTCTACACTAGCAATACTGATTGTGTTACCCGCTTGTGATACTGTGACGTTTGCTCCACCAGTAAACTCAACATCACCAGTTACAAACGATCCAGCTGCTCCACCTTTTGCTCTTGTGATTGTGTCAACAGATGTATATGTAATTGTTGAGTCACCATTACCATCTACACCTTGAGCAACAGTAGTAGCACCACCAGATAAGAATGTAAAGTTACCAGGATTTAATACTTGTCCTGTAGTTGCTCTCATCTTTGTGATCGTGTCAACATAAGTTGAGTTGATCGTAATTGTTTTAGATGCTACGTCCTGAGATACTGTAGAGGATCCAGTCGCAGCAATTGTAATATCTCCAGTCTGTGCTGTACCACCAGTTCCAGACTTTACTGTTGTTATGGTGTCAGCATCAGGTGCTGTACCAGATATTGTAATAACTTCACCAACTCTATTAATTGCTAGAGCAAGAGCATTAGATCCAGCAGGAACAGCAGCAGGAGGACCTACAGCAATACTAACATCATCATCACCAGTTCCTGATCCACCAGCAGTTAGTCTAATAACTTTTGTATTGTTATTGATACCATCTTGTGCACTCACAGAGTAAGTGGTGTTATCATTTGGTGTTACAACGGATCCACCTAGAGCAATAGCAGCACCATTTACTTGTATTGTAGAGTTTGAAAGAGCAGCGTTTGGTATGTTAGAGAGAGTATTAGCAGATCCAGAAATGATGCATGATGTAAATGTTTTATTTTCTAATGTTTGGTTTTGTGTTAGATAAACATCACCAGGCGTTCCCCAAGAAACAACACTACCATTACTGGTCAGGTATTTTCCTGCACCTGTGTCACCACTGATGATTATATTATTACCAGACAATTCTAAATTGTCACCAGAAATCAGTTCCTCAATTTTTTGAGAAACCGCATTTACTATTAACGGAAAACGATCTGCCATTTATCTACCAAATAATACTACTGCTCAGGTTTATTTATGTGACAACAATTGATCCACCCATACCAAGAAATGCATGTGGAGAACAAACATAATAATATGTCCCTGCTGATACACCTGTTGTGTTCCAAGATATTGTACCGTTAGTCAATCCCTGTGTTCCAGTTATGGTTCCTGTTGTTACTTGATTAGAAGTACCACCAACATAAACTGTCTTAATATAGAAAGGATGTCCTCCAGCATTGACATTGAAATTAATTGTGTCTCCTGCCTGTACAGTAACTGTAGGATCATTACCACTCACCAATCCATTCCTATCATTTCCATTAAGTGTATAGTTAACATTACTAAATGCTAGGACAGTTATATTATATGTATTAGATGGTGCTGTAACTGTAATTGTCTGACCATCACTCTCAACCCATTCCTCAAACAAAGTAATCATCTTTGCATTGATTCCATGTCCACCATTACTTGCACAATGAACTACCTCATTTGCATTTCCATTAATATTATAACGATAAAGTTGTGTTGCTGCGTCTCCTTGATATGTTAGTCCAGTATTCTGTTCTCCTCCTACCCATCCCATAGCTTGTGCCATACGATATGTGCATAGTCTAGCACCTATAAATTGAATACCAACACCACCGCCACCATTATAAGGTATGACATTATCATTAGTATTCTGCATCATCAATATTTTTCTACCAGTAGCAGGAACTTTTTGATTACTATATCCATAATCTGCTAGAGTACCATTAGTATTCAAATGATCTGTTGGTTCAAAGAACTGTGTAAAATTATTTACCTCATTTATATGAAACTGAGATACAATAGGAATAATTAAATCAACAGCAGGATCATCTATCTCAACAAATGCTCTACATGCTAGTGCTGCACCATTAGATATACCAGAAATTCTAATTCTTGTACTGTCTACATTTGTAAATGTCTTCAATAATTTAATAAGATTTCTCAAGTATTCTATGTCAGGAGCAGTACTATTCTCGTCAACTATATTCCAACTGTTAAAGAAACCATTAGGACCTACTCTAATATGATCTCCTAATGTAGAATAAATTGGATCATTAATAGTAGTTCCAGATCCTCCATTACCATGTAAACAAATCATTACAGGGTATCCTGTAGGTCCTGCTTCGTTAGTAGGAATGTATAACTCAGAAGTATATTGAAACAATCCTTGTGTTGCTGGATCTTTCCAAGGAGGTGTTGGTATTAATGCCTTCCACTCCTTTGTTATTGCCAACTGTGAAGCGGTAGATAATATACCACTAGGAAATCCATTAGCAGCATGTAATTTTTTAGGTCTAGGAAATACTGCACCACTTCTTCTATCTCCTACTTTACTCTGTAAATTACCATTTGATTTTCTAGGATTTGTTGTTACCAAATATTTGTTAGGACTATCTTTCCTACATGAATTATCATCAAACTGTCCTCCACTAACATCAAAGGTCATGTCACCAAAGATACTATTGTTATTCAAGTATGCACGAAGATCATCATTACTAAATCTATCCGTCCTCCTAGCACTAGCAACCATTGCTGCAACACTAGCAATCAGTGGTGATGCCATACTGGTTCCACTTATAGGCCATATCCAGTTTCCACCGCCAGGATATTTTGAATCAACAAACCCTGCTCCTGCACTAGGTCCTGTGATAACAGCAGGGTTTCCCCATGCAGATAAAATATTACTACCAGGTGCAAACACATCTATTCTAGGACCGAAGTTTGTGAAAGTTGATCTCTTGAATGCAGCATCACTACCTAATGATCCTACCATGATTGCATTTGGTGCACTGGCAGGAGACATACCTCTATTAAAATAGATTGGAGCATTGCTATTATATCCTTGGAAGATAACAAAGTTATTATAATTTGCATCTCCTTGTGGCACAACATGAAAGTTATCATTACCAGCAGCACAAACAATAACTATACCATCCTCGATAGCATCTTCTACATCAGCATTGACAGATGTAAGTGTGACAGGGATACTCCATTTGTTAGGAGCAATACCAAAGTCTGTTTCTAATCCTGCCATTGTCCAACCACTAGGATTAGGATTACTAGAATTATATTGTACACCTTGATAGTTTACTTCTACAACATTTCCAATTGCAATACCAGCAGGAAATTCTGCTTCTAAAGATGTCTCTGTGCTATACCCCCAACTATGATTTGATATTGTAGGATTCTTGTATCCAGTTACAGGATTAATAGGTTTCTTTCTATGAAATGCTCTGAGATAATCATACAATAATAATGTGGGTAGAGTTTGACCAGAAGGCATTGTGCCTAGAATTTGTAGTGCATATATATTTGCTTCGTTTGCAAGTCCATAGTATTGTCCTGCACAAGTTCCAGCAACATGAGTTCCATGATACTCAGGATTGGTTGCATTAGTATGGTAAGTTACATTTCCAGTGGGTAGAGTCTGACCATCATCATCTATAGATGCTACCTCAGTATTCAATTCATTGAACCATTGATATGGAACAAATCTAGTCTCTTGAAATCCCATCCACTCAGCACAACCAGAAGATACAGGATCATCACAAACAACTATGTCTACATGTCTGCCATCACCCCATGCACCTTCATACATATCACTTACAATTTGTGCAGGATGTTGATTATAAGTTCCTCCACTAGATCCAAATTGTCCCTTGCCTCTATGCACACCTACAGAATCTGCAGTATGTGATAGACCCCATGGAAAATCATTAGCAGTACTGATGCCTCCATCTTTCCAAAAAGTTCCTTCAAGATTTCTAAAAAATACTTCGTCCTTTGATGTTGCACATTTTTTAGGATATATTCCTTTATCTTCTGGACGTAAGTCTACATCCCATACTCTAGGATCTTGTTTTAATTCTTCTGCTTGTTCATCTGTCATCCAGTAGTGTGTGTTTCTACTGATAGGACGTTTCAAGTTTAAACGAAACCCGTTGTCCTTCATATCATCATAAAATCCTTCCAAGTCTTCCTTATTATGAAGGGTGACAACATAGATTTTTTCTGACATATTAACTCTCCAATACAACGTATGTAAGTGTCACTGTTATATTTGCTGTTGATCCTGATTTATTAACTATCTTTGCATATGTGGTTCCTGTGCCAGCAGAGTTAAAACATATTGTGCCAGGTGTAATTAATTGTACTTGGTTACCAGTAGTAATTACCTCAGATAAAACACCAGAACCTGGTAAAGGATCTACATTTATTTGTCTTGATGCGTCAGAAGTTCTACTAGCAGTATCACTGTATAGTGTTACCCATGCAGCATGAGATGTTGATACTTTTATAAGAACATATGTTTTAGGAGTTGTAAATGATGTGTTAGATACAGCTTCGTTTGCGATGTTAACTGTAACAGGTACAGTGCTTCTTGATCCTGCAGGACTTCCCCATGTTACATTTCCTGTGCCATCACTCGTCAAGACCTGTCCGCTAGTCCCGTTGGTTGTTGGATAAGAAAGTCCACCAGCAGTCAATGTACCATCAATGGTTGCACCAGTTGTTTGTGTGTATAATCTAACGACACCATTTGTGTCTCTTAATTGACATCCAGTATTGAACTGAAAACTTGCAATAGTTGAGTTGTTAGATGTGTTATTAATATATAAACCTGTTGCAGAAACTCCTATATCATTAGTTGAAGTAAGGTTTATTCCATTAGTAGTAAGATTAAGGACGTTTGCTTCTACACCACCAGTAAAAGTTGTTTGATTAGCAGTGCTTGCACCTCTTGCAGTTATTGTTGCTAGTGTATCTGACTCTGCTGTAAGAAATCCACTTAGAACTGGAGGAGTATATGAAAATGCTCCACTGTTCTGATCATAACTTAATGCTCCACCACCAGATGGAGAGTTTGTTGTCACACTAAACAATGATCTATTAGTAGCACTAGCACCAGCACCAGCAGCTGCCCACGATGATCCGTTCCATGCGTATGTTATCCCTGCTACCGTGTATGTAAAAGTACCATCAGTTGCTTGCCCTGCTGTTGCAGGAAAATTAATTGCCATTGCTCAGTATGCTCCTTATGTTTTATTTATTTTACCAAGTTGTTAGTGCTGCTCTCTTCCAAGTATCAGTCGCAACACAGACATAAACATAACCAGAATCATATCTAATATCACCCGCACTACCAGTAGAACTAGCAGTAGCAGGAGCGTTTGAGGATAACGCTGGTGCAAGAGGTGGTGCTACATCAACCCACTGTGCACTATCAACATCTTGATAGTAAATTTTTAGACGTCCACTGTCACTTTCCCACCATAGATCACCAGCAGATGCTGCTGGAGGTGTGTCACTTATAGTTACACTAGCACCACCTCCACCGCCAGCTCCCCATGCTACGTTACCAGCTCCATCACTAGTCAAGACCTGACCATTTGTACCATTAACTGTTGGATAGGTCAAACCACCCGCAGTCAATGCACCTGTTACGGTGACACCTGTTGAAGAAGTTGCTAATCTTATTTGTCCATTCGCATGATATAATTCTACAGCAGCGTTATGATTAATTTTAAATGATGGTACAAAGACTCCACTAACTTTACTGTTCCATGCTTCCCTTTCTCCAGAATTTTCAATAGTATGTAATACATTTGCAAAATTATTGTAGAGTACATTTGTACCATCAGTTTTAATTTTTTGATCACCATTAAATCCTAATACTATTTCTATATTATCAGAACCTACCAATTGATTATTAGCTGCATCCCATAAGAAATATGGTTTGCCACCATTTCCTGCACCTGTTCCAGTTCCTGTGAAGAAAGTACTTGTATTGAACGCAGGGTTTCCTGATGTTACTGTACCATTTCTAGTAATTACAGATTGTAATGTATCTGTTTCTGCTGTAAGATAGTTTGGTGTCCAGTTAACCCATTGTGTACCACTATATTGTAACAAGTCTCCTGCTGTTTCATTGGTAAGAGTTACACCAGTATGAACTCCTAGTCCATGAACAGGAAGTTGTGTTAGATATCCTTGTGATGCGTGGTTACCCCATCCAAATGCTGTATCCCAATTAGCACTATTATCTGTGATGGATGTATAAACTCCAGCACCAGATCTTTTCATTATGCCATTAGTTGTGAAGTCAGCATCACGAATAGCATCTCCTATTGATGTTATGAAACTACTAAGATCTGGTGGAGTATATGTAAATACACCACTACCATTATTGTATACAAGAGAACCTCCTCCTGATGCTGTTGATGATTGAACAGAAAGATCTGTTAGTGAAAGACCTCCTCCACCACCACCTGTTAAATCATTTGCTGCTTTCCATCTTGATGTAGCAGAATCCCATTTAAGAACTTGACCATTCTGAGGTGCAACAGATAGATCTACATTGGATAGATTATCAAGAAGTGCATCTTCATTTAATAATTTTTTCCATGCAGTGTTATGTGAATAGTATGCATTACCATCAGTACTATTCTTTAAAAAGAAACCATCATAAGTTGTAGCAAGAGATGAAGTAATATCTGCTGCTACAAATGCGTTACTGTATTGTAATTTTGCTGTAAAGTATGCTGGACTTGTGCTGGTATTACCTCTGTTAATAACTGTCTGTAGAGTATCAGACTCCAGAGTTAAGTATCCTACAGAAGCATGATTACCCCAACTGTATGATGTATCCCAATTAGAAATTTTTGCAGTAGTTATATTTGATGCAGCAGATGCAGAGAATACAGGATCAGTTTCTGTATATGATGTTAAGTATCCTCTAGTAGTTACGTATGTCTCTGTAGCAAATGATGAAAGATCTGGAGGAGTAAATGTAAACTCTCCGTTACCACTGTTATATGCTAGAGCAGCAGTTCCTGCAGATGCTGTAGTGACACTTGGTTGAGGAGGAACTACTGGTTTGTTTAAGATAACAGCAGCACCACTCGAAGCATTCCAATCAGAGTTTACCTGTGCTGCAGGAATAGTTGGTCTATTAGATAAGTCAGTATAACTTCCACTAAATGGTGTTACCCATTGCACTGTAGTACCTGTAGTAGACAGGACTTGTCCTGTAGTACCAGACGATCCTGCTGCCTGTACTGGTTTTCCAGCAGGGATATTCAGACCCTCCTTCAGATCTATCGGTGAGTCATCACCGTAATTAGCAATTTCATTTGCAAGAATTTTTGACATACTTCTAGTCCTACAGACACTTTCTCTAAGCTAGAAGTATTTATGTGTATACTAAATTTCCCGCTACGATACTTCTTCCTTCTCCCTTATTAGGAGGTACATAATGATCCATATAACCAGGAAATAATATCAACATCCCAGTTATAGGTTTAATTCTTTTGTTGCTTGTTCTGAATACAATAGGTGAAGATCCGTGTGGTGTATTCACGTAGTATACGAATGCCCAATCATTATGAATATGATTGTGATAACTTTGGTAGTGTCCATACTGATACACTTGACCCCATAGATCTACCAACTTAGTGGGTCTGTCAATTAAACTCTTCGCATAGTCTGCGATAACATTAAACTCTTCTACATCAAAACAATTCCACTGAGTCATCAATGCTCCCTTATCTTCGGTAACACTATTATCACAAATGATTCTGTGGAGAATGTGGTTTACGTCCTCTGCATGAGGATATCTATATGCCTGTATCTCTTCCATAAAAATAAAGAGGGAGGTTGGATTCCTGTATACCAACAAACAACGGG
>CEVN01158151.1_pt1 | contig 13731 bp, 9 predicted proteins | sample 427041 | NCBI WGS metagenome assembly CEVN01 (sample SAMEA2623463, study PRJEB7988) | marine metagenome | biome: marine biome (ENVO:00000447); feature: surface water layer (ENVO:00002042); material: "saline water (ENVO:00002010), including plankton (ENVO:xxxxxxxx)" | depth 5 m
GGGTTCGAGCCCCATCGCCCACCCCAATGGATAAATTATGAAATTTTTTAAATCGAAAGCTGATATAAATCAGAGCTTAGACATAGTTGTACCAAGTGCAGAAATAGAAGATCAAGTAAAATTAAAGCTTAAGGCTGCTCAAAAAGACTCCAAACTCAAAGGTTTCAGGAAAGGAAAAGCACCCATGGATGTTGTAACAAGTATTTATGGACCTGAAATAAGACAAGAAGTTCTCTGGGATTTAGCCAGTAAAAGTTTTTCAAAACAAGCACAAGAAAAAGATCTAAAGATTGTAAGCAGGCCTAACTTGGTCCCTGAAAAACTAGAAGAAGGCAAAGACGCTAAATTCAAAGCTACATTTGAAGTTTACCCAGAGATTTCTCTAGCAAAAATGAATAAAATCTCTTACACAAATTACCTCTGCCAGATTTCTGATGATGATTTAGATAAGACAGTGCAAAATTTACAAAAGAGATTGAGTCAGTGGGAACCTACCGATGAGATTTCTCAAGAAGGGTATCAAGTTAAAATTAACTTTGTTGGAAAGATTGATGGTGAAGAGTTTGAGGGAGGAACTGCAGAGGATTTCACTGTAGAGATTGGCTCTAAGTCAATGATAGAGGGCTTTGAAGACGGTCTTGTAGGTTTAAAAAAAGGAGATTCAAAAACTCTCGAGCTGGTATTTCCCGAAGACTACGGAAAAAAAGAACTTGCATCAAAGCCGGTTAATTTTGAAGCGCAGGTAAATGAGGTTTTAAAAGCTAAACTACCAGAACTGAATCAAGAATTCTTCAAATCTACAGGTATTGAAGCAGATGACATTGATTCATATAAAACAGAAGTGCGTAATAAATTGGAAGAAGATTTATTAAATATCCTCGATGGCAAAGTTAAACAAAGTTTATACGACGCTTTATTAGAGGCCAATGAATTTGAAGTTCCATCGGCAATGATCGAATCTGAAGTCAGCAACATGAAGCAAGACACCGCCAGGAGAATGGGTCTCGACCCTAAGGACATGAATCCTGATTTATTCCCTGACGAGACTTTTACAGAGGAGGCAACAAAAAGAGTAAAAGTAGGTATTTTGCTAAATACTTTGATCCAAGAACGAGAACTGAAGCCTGACGCAGATAAAGTAAAAGAGATTATCGAGGAACGTGCTAAAAACTATAAAGATCCTCAACAAGTCATAAACTATTTCTATTCTGATGACGAGCAGCTAAGAAATATTGAGTCAATTTCTTTAGAAGAGCAGGTCATCGATATCCTTAAAGAAGAAACAAAATCAACAGATGAGAATATTTCTTATGAAGATTGCGTTTCAGGAACATATGGTTGAAAATCTTTGAGTCGACCCCAATAAATAAACATAAGGACAAATTAATGAGCAAGGAAAACCCAAACATTTCTAATCAATTAGTACCAATGGTAGTGGAGCAAACCCCAAGGGGTGAGAGGGCTTACGACATCTATTCTAGGCTACTTAAAGAGAGGGTGATTTTCTTAACAGGTCCAGTTGAAGATTACGGGGCAAATTTAATTGTAGCTCAGATGCTCTATTTAGAAGCTGAAAACCCTGATAAAGATATACATCTTTATATCAATTCACCTGGAGGGTCTGTAACAGCTGGATTATCGATTTACGATACTATGCAATTTATTAAGCCAGACGTATCAACTTTATGTATTGGTCAAGCGGCAAGTATGGGAGCTGTGCTGCTCTCTGGTGGTGCCGAAGGTAAAAGACAAGCCCTGCCTAACTCAAGAGTCATGATTCATCAGGTTCTAGGTGGCTTTCAAGGTCAGGCGAGTGATATAGAAATTCACACTAAAGAAATTTTATCCATCAAGAAAAAATTAAATGAGATTTTATCAAAACATACAGGACAAAAGGTTGACAAAATTGTCAAAGACAGTGACAGAGATAACTTTATGTCTCCCGATGAAGCTGTAAAGTATGGTTTAATTGATGCAGTAGTTGACACTAGAAATAAAGATTAAGGAATACCCATGTCAGATAAGGATAATACTGAAAACAACGACGATAAACTTTTATATTGTTCCTTCTGTGGAAAGAACCAAAATGAAGTGAGAAAGTTAATTGCTGGACCTTCAGTTTATATTTGTAATGAATGTATTGATCTTTGTAATGACATAATCAAAGAAGAAATATCTGAAACAACAGAAGATGAAGATGAGCACTTTCCTGTGCCACAAGAGATCAAAGCAACGCTAGATGAGTATGTCATCGGTCAAGAACAAGCAAAGAAAAATCTATCTGTAGCTGTTTACAATCATTACAAAAGACTTAAGGGCACGAAGAAACTCAATAATCAAGATGATGTAGAGTTAACGAAAAGTAACATCCTACTTCTAGGGCCTACAGGTTCTGGTAAGACATTACTTGCACAAACTTTGGCAAGACTCTTGGATGTCCCTTTCACTATTGCTGATGCTACTACATTAACTGAAGCAGGATATGTAGGAGAGGATGTAGAGAATATTATTCAGAAGCTTCTTCAAAAATGCGATTATGATATTGAGAAAGCTCAACTAGGAATTGTTTACATAGATGAAATAGATAAGATAGCCAGGAAGTCTGATAATCCTTCCATTACACGAGATGTTTCTGGAGAAGGGGTTCAACAAGCACTCTTAAAGCTAATTGAAGGAACCGTGGCCTCAGTTCCTCCTCAAGGAGGAAGAAAGCATCCTCAACAAGAATTTCTCCAAGTTGACACTTCAAATATTCTATTTATTTGTGGTGGAGCCTTTTCCGGCTTGGAATCAGTTATACAGCAAAGATGCGAGGAAACAGGAATTGGTTTCGGTGCTAATGTGACTTCTATTAAATCTGAAAATGAAACAGATAAATTGATAGGCCAAGTCAGGCCCGAAGATTTAATCAAGTTCGGGTTGATTCCAGAATTTGTTGGCAGGCTTCCTGTAATAACAACTTTAGAACAGTTAGACGAAGACGCATTAATTACTATACTTACAGAACCTAAAAATAGCCTTACAAAACAATTTTCAAAGCTATTTGAAATGGAAGAAGTAGAACTAGATATAAGAGAAGATGCCTTATCAGAGATTGCTAAGAAGGCTATAGAAAGAAAGACTGGGGCGAGAGGCCTACGTTCTATTTTAGAAAATATATTAATGGAAACGATGTACAAAGTTCCTTCAGAAGAATCGCTAAACAAAGTAGTCTTGGATGGAGCTGTTGTTAGGGGAGAGTCGGAACCGCTTATGGTGTATGAAAAAACCTCTAAAACAAAAACAGGTTAAGACTTGTTTTTTTAATCTAAACCCCCAATATTAGACATATATAAATAAATAATTATGTCTAATATAAATTCAAATATACCCCTACTACCCTTAAGAGATGTCGTAATCTTTCCATCCGTAGTAACTCCTCTATTTGTTGGAAGAGAAAAATCAATAGCTGCATTGCAAGCTGCTATGGCAGGAGATAAGCAAATAATGCTTGTGGCGCAAAAAAGTGCCCAACAAGATGATCCTAAACTAGGTGACTTATATAGAGTAGGGACCTTATCCACTATTCTTCAACTTATTAAGTTGCCCGACGGAACACTCAAGGTTTTAGTTGAAGGCAATAAAAGGGCAACGATTGAATCTTTAGATACATCCGAAGAGTTTACATCTGTAGCAGTTTCTATATTGGATGAAGAGGAAGATGTGGATAGTCTTAAGCACTTTCTACCATCGCTTAAAAAGCAATTCCAAGAATATGTAAAACTCACTCGCAAAGCTACACCTGAAGTACTGAATACTGTGAATGCGATAGACTCTTTATCGCGTCTCACAGATACTTTGGTCGGACACCTCTCTATAGATATTAGCCAAAAACAAGAAATACTTGAAATGGTCAGTTTGTCTGATCGATCGAATAGAATTCTCGAGCATTTAGACTCTCAGCTTGATCTTTCGAAGGTTGAGAAAAAAATTCGTGGCAGAGTTAAGAGCCAGATGGAAAAAAGCCAAAAAGAGTATTATCTAAATGAACAAATGAAAGCTCTAAAAAAAGAGTTGGGTGAAATTGATGAAGCAGAGGAAGCAGAACAACTCGAGTCTAAGATTAATGAAGCAGGGATGACTAAAGAAGCCCAGGAAAAAGCTTTAACAGAATTACAGAAATACAAAATGATGTCTCCCATGTCAGCAGAAGCATCAGTTGTAAGAGGATATATAGACTGGATCCTAAACATCCCCTGGAAAAAGAAAAGTAAAATAAGATCCGATCTAAAGAAAGCAAGCGAAGTACTTAATGAAGATCATTTTGGATTGGAAGAAGTAAAAGAGAGAATTCTTGAGTATCTGGCTGTTCAAAAAAGAGTCAAAAAATTAAAAGGTCCTGTATTGTGTTTAGTTGGGCCTCCAGGAGTCGGTAAAACTTCTCTAGGGGAATCAATTGCTAGAGCTACTAACAGAAAGTTTGTCCGCATGTCTTTAGGTGGTGTAAGGGATGAAGCTGAAATTAGAGGTCATAGAAGAACCTATATAGGCTCGATGCCAGGAAGAATTCTCCAAAAACTTTCAAAAACGGGTGTCAAAAATCCTCTTTTCCTTCTAGACGAAATCGATAAGATGGGCATGGATTTTAGAGGAGACCCTGCCTCTGCATTACTTGAAGTATTGGATCCTGAGCAGAACCATACTTTTAATGATCACTACCTAGAAGTTGACTATGATTTATCAGACATAATGTTTGTTTGTACTGCAAACAGCATGAATATACCTTCAGCCCTGTTGGATAGAATGGAGATAATAACCCTGCCTGGATATACTGAAGATGAGAAAGTCAGTATTGCAGAGAAATACCTCATTCAAAAACAAAAGAAGAATAACGGCATAGGTGAAGAAGAACTATCAATTTCTAAGAATACAATCAAAGATCTCATCAGGTATTTCACCAGAGAAGCGGGTGTAAGATCTTTAGAGAGAGAAATAGCTAAAATTTGTAGGAAAGTTGTTAAAAAGAATGCTGATCTAGATAAGCCCAAGAAAATTTCTATCAAACCTAATACTCTAGAAGACTACTGCGGTGTAAGGAAGTATGAATTTGGAGAAGCTGAAGAGAATGATCGAATAGGTCAAGTAACTGGCCTTGCATGGACGCAAGTAGGTGGAGAGCTGCTTACTATTGAGGCGTCAAGTTTTGTAGGTAAAGGTAAGATTATTAAAACTGGATCCTTAGGAGATGTAATGCAAGAGTCAATACAAGCAGCATTATCTGTCGTTAGATCTAGATCTGAATCTCTTGGTATAGATCCTAAATTTTACGAAGAGCAAGATGTACACATTCATGTTCCTGAAGGCGCTACACCTAAAGATGGACCAAGCGCAGGTGCTGCAATGGCTACAGCTCTTACCTCAGTTCTTTCAAAGATACCAGTGAGATCTGACGTAGCTATGACCGGAGAAATCACCTTAAGAGGAGAGGTTCTTAAGATAGGAGGTTTGAAAGAGAAACTGTTGGCTGCCAGAAGAGGAGGAATTAAGGTAGTTCTAATTCCTGAAGGCAATGTTAGAGACTTAAAAGAAATCCCCGATAATATCAAAGCAGACTTAGACATTAAGCCTGTTAGGTGGATTGATGAAGTTTTGGATATTGTTCTTACAAGACAACCGATTCCGTGGGAAAAAGAAGAGGAAACTGACAAAGCATCTCCAAAGAAAACCAGATCAAAGAAAAGTTCTGTAAAAGCCCATTAATTTAATCAAATTCAGGCTTGACAAGCCTTATAGCTAGGGTTTTAATCGTTATGACTAACTTGCAAAGAGACAAGTTGGCGTAACAAGACTCTAGGAGATTAATGTGAATAAAGCCCAATTAACTGATGCTGTAGCTGCAGCAACTGATACCTCGAAAGCAGAAGCCGGAAGAGCGGTTGAAGCGACTTTAAATGCAATAGCTGGAAGCCTGGCTGGTGGAGATAGTGTTTCATTAGTAGGTTTCGGTACTTTTAACGTAAGACACAGAGCTGCAAGAACTGGTAGAAACCCACAAACTGGGGCAACCATTCAGATTGCTGCATCTAAGTCTGTAGGATTCAAGGCAGGAAAGGCACTTAAAGAAAGTCTTTAAGCCCAATAGCTATTAGAGAGCGCGCCATATGGCGCGCTTTTTATATTACAAAAGAATATGTCAGGAATACAAACCATAAGAAAAGGCCTTACTGGTAACATTACTAAAGTTATTGTTATAGCCATAATAGTTACATTCATAGGCTCTGTGGGGTGGGCAGGGTTTCTTTCTCAAGGGAATGTAAATGTTGTAGCTAAAGTTGGCTCTCAAGAGATAACATCCAGCGATCTGAGTTTTGAGGTTAGCAATCAACAATTTACCCTAAGCCAGAGGTTTCCTGATCAAGAAATTGATGAAGAATTCCTTTTTAACCTTTCAAAAGAAGTCCTTATAGGTAAGTTTGCAGTTATAGATTTCTTAGATAAAAAGGATTTGTTTCTAACAGATGAATTTGTATTTAAACAATTATCGCAAGAGGAGCAATTCCTAGAAAATGGTAAATTTGACAAGAATAGATTTGATTCCTTTGCAAGGAGCATTGGATTTATACCAACAGACTACCTAAAAAGAGTTAAAGAAGATTTGTTGATGAATATATGGAACCAATCTCTTATACAGTCTTCTTTTGTAACTAAAACCGAGCTTGAGAGTTCTATAAAGTTAGCTGATCAAGAAAGAGACATATCTTTTGTACGTATCCCTTCAGATAAATTTAAAGAGACTATCACTATAGAGGAAGAAAATTTAGTGGAGTTTTACAATAATAATCTTGTCGATTATGTCAGTCCTGAACAAGTAAAAATATCTTATCTAGAAATTGATTCCCAAAGCCTCGAGGAGTCTGTTGAAATTTCAGAAGATGAAATCAGTCTCGAGTATCAAGACTATTTAGCAGAATTTGATTCTACTATAAGAAAATCCGTTTCTCACATCATGTTGAATATCACTGATTCTCGTGACCTTGCAAAAGCAAAAGATGAAATTGAAGACTTGAAGCTTAGATTGGCTGATGGAGAAACTTTTGAAAGCTTAGTATCAGAGTTCTCAGAAGACGAGGGCACAAAAAATATTGAAGGAAGTTTAGGCATAACCGATGGCACTTTATTGCCTCCTGAGTTCGAAGTGGCTTTAGAGAAAATGCAAGAAGGCGAGGTTTCTGGTCCAATCGAGCTTTTTTCAAGTGTGCACCTCATTAAACTGGATGAATTGATTAAGCCGGAACCTGAGTCTTTAGAGGAAAGAACTAAAACCATTAAAGATAGTCTTGTTTCTTTGAGAGCAGAGGAGGCTTATATAAATCTACTGGATGAAATTTCTGAGATGACATTTAGTATGGAAAATATAGAAGAAATTGCTGAAGCAATAACTCGCGAAGTGGTATCAACTGACTTCATTGCTGAAGAAGATCTACCTGATGCAGTCAACCTTAATTCAATTAAGGATTATTTATTTAAAGAGTTTGATGGTACCGAATATCCCGAACTCTTTGAGACTAGTCAACTTTCTGCAGTTCTCGTAGAGTCCAAAGATTATAAAGAAGAATCTCTGCTATCTTTTGAAGAAGTTAAAACAATTGTTGAAAATTCTTATCTCAAAAAAGAAACGGACAAGTTGGCCAATGCTTTTCTTGAAGACTCACTTAATAGGTTGAAAAATGAGACCTCTCTTGGAGAGATTGCAGCTTCTCAAGGTCAAGATGTTGAAACCTACGATAAACTAAAAAGAGATAGTTCGTTACTTCCTATAGACGTCATAAATACAATCTTTGCTTTGCCTAGATCGCAAGCTGGAAAATCCTATGGTTCAACTATCTTACAAAATGGCGATTCTCTGATTTATAGATTGGATATGATCAGAGAAGGGGACAACTCTTTGAATGAAGAAAGTAAGGAGGAGTTCAAGAATTTATTAAATCAGCAAAAGACCATTGCTGAACTAAGCGACCTACAGCAGTACTTAGAAGAAAATATCTCCGTTGTGAGGGTTAACTAGTTTCCTGTTCTAGAGATCCCATTGCGGTGGTATTGAACCCTCCATCAACATAAAGAATTTCACCACTAATACCGCTGGCCATATCTGAAGTTAAGAAGGTTGCAGCATCTCCTACTTCTCTGGTTGTTATATTTCTACCGATAGGTGTTCGTGAAGCGTTATAAGATAACATTTTACGAAAATTCTTTACTCCCGATGCAGCAAGAGTCTTAATTGGACCTGCAGAAATGGCATTTACTCTATGCCCTTCTTTACCCATTGAAACAGCTAGGTATCTGACACTCGCTTCTAGACTTGCCTTTGCCAGTCCCATAACATTGTAGTTTGGCATAGTCATTTGAGATCCCAGATAAGATAGTGTTAGGAGGGATCCATTTCTACCTTCCATTAATTTTTTAGCTTCCTTAGCTAAGCCAATAAAGCTGTAACTACTCACATCATGGGCTATCTTGAAACCTTCTCTAGTAGTGACATCAGCAAATTCTCCGTCAAGCTCTTCTCTTGGAGCAAATCCAACCGCGTGTATGACGGCATCTAGACCATCCCAAGAAGAAGATAGATTCTCAAATACCTTTTGTATTTCATCATCAGAGGCCACATCACAAGGTAAATAGGTATCAACACCCCAATCCTTACCTAGTTTTTCGACGTTATCTTTGAGCCTGTCATTTTGATAGGTAAGAGCAATATTGGCTCCATTAGAAGCCATAGACTCAGCTATTCCTGATGCTATGGAGTGCTTGTTCGCAACCCCAACAATTAGAACATTCTTACCTTTAAGCATAATTAAGTCTCTCCAATATTTTCGTCTAGGAACGCAATCATTTCGTTATAAAGCTCAATTTTATTTTCCTCTATTGTAAAGCCATGTTCCTCAGTATCCTTAACCATAGATTTATAGTCTTTACCTATGGCATCAAGCTCTCTTGTGAGGATCTCATAATTTTTGTAGTGAGCCTGTCTATCCATCTTGCCATGAACCAGAAATAACTCTGCTTTTATTTTCCTGACTTGCTTTGAAGGCGAAAAGGCTTTTCTTGTTTCTGGATCTTCAGGTATAACAGTCTTTAGATAGGCTGCTCCAGCCCTGAAACCTGGAATATTACCTACGCTGGTAAAAGATTCGACATCATAAACGCCGACATATCCTATTGCACATTTGTACAAATCGGGTTCACGAACTGATGACATAAGAGCTGCATATCCACCGTAACTCGCTCCATAGATACATAGCCTGTCCTTATCAACAATGCCTTCATTTACTGCCCACAACACTCCGTCTGTAAGGTCATCTTGCATCTCTGCACCCCATTTAAGGAAGCCAGACTCTAAAAACTCTTGCCCGTACCCCCCTGAACCTCTGTAATTCAGTTGCATGACAGCATATCCTCTATTTGCAAGTAGTTGAACTTCACTATCATATCCCCAGTAATCTCTTACACCATGTGGGCCACCATGCACAAGCATGACCATAGGAAGGTCATTACTTTTTCCTTTGGGAAGAGTGAGATAGCCATTTATTTCTAATCCATCTCTTGCCTTAAAACTAATAGGTTTCATTTCAGCCATATCTTCGGGATTGATCCATCCTCTGCGGTTCATCCCAAGATCTGTCAATTGGTTTGTAACGGTATTAAATGAATAAAAGCCACCTGGATCTCTATCGTTCCTAACTGATATTACAACTTCTTCACCATTAGAAGTTTCAGATCTCAGACCTACAATGTAGTTAGAGAAAGTTTTTTCAAGCGCTCTAATTTTTCGTCCAAGAGAAGCCTTTTTATCAAGCCAAATATATTCAGGTTTACCATCAAATATTACTGCCGCTATGGGTTGATCAGAATCCTTATCTTCTAGAGTGAATTCCACATCTACCTTGGGATGTCTGTAAATTTCCTCTAATTGTTTAGTTTCAGGATAATACTTGCACACTCCAGTGATCGGATTATTAATGGAACATAAAACTATGAGATTTTTACCCTCGTCGGTAAAAGAAAGAGGGGTGATCGCTCCATCACCAAATTTACGTTGACTGTGCAACTCCCAGTCATCATCACTAGATTTTCTGTAATAGAAAACTTTTTCATTTGACGTATTTTCACCCCAAGCAGCTCTTACTACTTTATCCTCATCTAGTAATATATCTCCTCTCTGTGCAGGCGAAGTCGAGAGCTTCTTTTTTCTACCCGTATATATATCTACCTCAAATAATGTCGGATAACTCTTATCATAAAAATTTACGAGTATCTTTTTATTGTTATCTTCTAGAGTGTCTACTATTTCGAAATAAGCTCTTCCAACACTACTTCTGCTCACTCTTGAAGCCTTCAGTGTTACATCACCGATTATCATTTCTCTCTTAGAGCCATCGGCATTAAATGCCAAAAATTGCCCAATTTCTCTGGGATTTGCTAAAGATCCAAATTTTTTGGCTGCAGCTACCCCAATCCTATCGTTGTTGAGCCAAAAATACCTTCCGTGATACATATCATCACCAAAAGAGTGGGCATACAAGATTTTGTTGCTTTGCCTTTCAATTATGACGATTCTGGATGTAGTTTTATCTTCCATATAAGTTGCGAAATATCTACCATCAGGTGATATTTTGACGCTGGAAAATTCCGAGTCCTTAAAGAAATCCTCGACCGACACCTCTGAAGTGTAAACGTTGGTTAAAAGGATACTAAAAATGAAAAAAAGGATATATTTTGCTAGTTTCATGATGCTATTTACTTTTATGTAAGTGAAATTATGATTGTATTATCTAAGAATTGCTAAAAAAAAGATAATAATTCAATAAAACAGCTAATTAAAACATTTTGGCGTAATTAAAGAAATTTTTTAAAAAGTGACAAATTTGCTTCTTTTTTGTTACACTCCGTACGTTATATTAATTTTGGGGGACTCATATGAGTTTATTTAAATCATTTTCGATAAGAACTTTTATAGTTCTTTCATTGGTTTCTGCCTACTCCACTGTAACTTTCAGTGATGAAGATGAAGCTGATGATACTGTAGAAGAAGTTATAGTAACTGGTTCTCGTATAGCCAGAGCTGAAACTGATGGGGCTAGCCCTGTTATTGCTATTACGCAAGAAGATATAAGAGCAACTGGTGAAATGTCACTAGCTGAAGTTCTTAGACAATCAAGCATAAATAGCTTTGGATCTTTTCAGCCAGCTTCTGGTTCCACCGCTCAATCTCAAGCTACTATTAGTTTAAGAGGTGCTGGCGCTGGAAGAACTTTGGTGCTTATGGACGGAAAAAGAATGGCTGGATCGCCTAGTTACGGTGGTGTTGCCAACAACATAAACAGTATTCCTTTCTCTGCTGTAGAAAGAGTTGAAGTACTGACAGATGGTGGATCCGCACTTTATGGTTCTGATGCACTTGCTGGTGTTGTTAATGTCATAATGAGAAAAGACTTCGAAGGAGCTGAGGCTTACGTTTATCAAGGAAGTCCTGAAAGATCAGGTGGTGAACAAGAAGCTTTTGGTTTTACAGCTGGATTAACATCTGATGTTGGTAATGTAGTTATTTCTTTTGAGCATGATTCAAGAGAGATTGTTTATATGGCTGACAGATGGTGGTCGCAACGTAACTTTGTTGATGGCAAAGATGCTAACAGTGCTACTAGCTATTTCGATACACTTAATGCAAGTTTTTACTCTTGTAATATGTTCTCATATGCAAGTCCTGGATTTGGTTACGAGGCTATTCCTGATTGTGTTGGCCAACCTGACTTTCTAGCAGGAGGCAAAACCTTCGATTATGGTGGCGGAGGAGTAGTACTCTATCCTTACAACCAAATCATGGCTGAAGATGCTTCTACAGGTAGAGATACTCTATTTGTTAACTACAATTACGACATCAATGATAACCACTCTATAAATGCAAGAGGTATGGTTACAAAAGTGAATGGATTTGGTAGGTATGCTCCTGTTGCAGGTTTCTTTGGTGTTAAATGTTCTAAGTGGGGTGGATGTCCTTACTCAGCTGCTGAATTGCAAGCTGGATACGGATGGACAGAAGCTGAAATAGCCGCTGGCTCAAGCCCTGTTACAGATCCAAATAATGCATACGATAATGTATCTATATACTATCGTATGAGAAGTGTAGGACCACGTATTGGTTCCAACACAGACTATTTCACTGATTACTTATTAGACTTTACAGGTAATATCGGTTTTGCTGATTACAGTGTATTCCTTCACCATTCCAGAGCTGATTACGGTCATATGGGTTATAACTACACCCTTAAATCTGTTGCTTCAAAATTAGCTGAAGACGGTGATTTTGAATTCGCTAACATGAGTGCTTCTCAAGCTGGAAAATTGCGTTACACAGAAGTAAGTGAAGACGACATGGCCCTGCAACACGCTGGTTTTACATTGATCGGTGATGTAGATACAGGTGTTGGCGCCGGACCTCTTGATTGGGTTGTTGGTTTTGAATATATGTCGACTGACTACAGCGTTCTTGTTGATGCTCAAAGAGAGGCAGGTAATGTCATGGGTTCTGCAGGAAGTTCTTCAGGCGGATATCGTGATGTTAGAGCTTGGTTTGCTGAATTTAGACTGCCAGTTACTGATGATATAGAGCTAAACTTAGCTCACCGTGCTGACGATTACAGTGACTTCGGTTCTGCTAATAACTCCAAATTTTCAGTTAGATGGCAAGCAATGGACAATCTAGTGGTTAGAGGATCTTTCTCAGAAAGTTTCATCGCTCCAACTCTTGATTCTCTTGGAATGTCAACTTCATTCTCTGCTGACTCTGCTATTGACAGAGTGCAAGCGGCTAATGCTGGTGTTGCAGCTAGAAGTCAACAGAAACAAGTTTATAGATTAGCTAATCCTAATCTAGGTCCTGAAACTGGTGAATATGTAAACTTTGGTATTGTATGGAATCCAATGGACAACTTGAGTATCGTTGTTGATGCCTATGAGTTAACTCTTGAGAATGCCGAAGTGCTTATTACTGCTAATGACCTACTACTTGCTGAGTGGGCTGGTGTTCTTGGAAACATTACAGAACCAACTGCAAGAATCGTAAGAAATCCTTACGTTGCTGGTTCTAGTGCTGTTGATGATGGAACTGGAATGTGTCAATACGGACAAGCACAAAAAGTTGCTTGTTTAGGTTCTCTTAAAGAGATTTATGCTCCAATGGCTAATGCTGGAGGTTTTGAGATCTCAGGTTTCGATATTGCTATCGACTACAACTATGATACTGAAAACTGGGGAACATTTAGACCTATGCTTGACGTCACAATCGTTGACGAGTACATGACTGAAGACTACTTTGGTGGTCCTTATGTAGACAAAGCAGGCCGTAATGGTTTACCTGACATGAGAGCAAACTTGACTCTTGCTTGGGATAGAGGTGACTGGAGTGCCTATTATCAATATGAATATATTGCTAGTATGTATGAAAGTTCATCTTTTGATGTAGCAACTCTTACAAGTAGCGCTTCAGGTAACTTAGATTCTCACGGAATCCAAAACATTCAAGTTTCTTATAATGCTCCAACTGATACTACTGTAACTTTTGGTATAAGAAATATAAATGATAAGGATCCAATAATTGACAGCAGTTATGAGTGGAATTCATACCTATATGATATCTACGGAAGAACGTATACTGTTAAGATTGATCAGAGATTCTAATCTTAAGAATGAAAAAAA
>CEVN01039004.1_pt1 | contig 13659 bp, 11 predicted proteins | sample 427041 | NCBI WGS metagenome assembly CEVN01 (sample SAMEA2623463, study PRJEB7988) | marine metagenome | biome: marine biome (ENVO:00000447); feature: surface water layer (ENVO:00002042); material: "saline water (ENVO:00002010), including plankton (ENVO:xxxxxxxx)" | depth 5 m
ATTAGCTACGAAAACCACCGATTTACCAGTCATTTCCTCCGCCGTATAGTATTCTTTGAGTCCTGCACATATTGTGCGACCTTCTTCTGTACCGTCATCAATAGATACAACGTATAGTTTGTCAGCATTTTCATGATCGCTGACCGATACAATCCTGCCAACGCGCAATTCAACTTCCATAAAAGTCTCAAAGTCGAGATGTGTTGTTCCTTCTGGCATTTCCTTCACTTCCTTTTTCTTCTTTTTACCGCCCTTGACACTATGGTTAGGGTCTTCATCCTTGGATGGTTCATCCTCTGCAAGAGATTTTTCTTGTTCTAGAATCTCATCTAAATCTAATCTCTGGAAAAGGGGTTTTGCTTCTGCATTACTCCACTTATATTCAACATTCCAATCGATTGCTGAGTTCCATTCTACTTGTGAAACTACACCACTCTCTCCCAAAGCATCCCACAACCGCTGTGCACTAAATGGTAAGAACGGTTGTGTCAAAATAGCAAGGTATCTAGAAAGGCGCCAACCAAAAGAGAGTTTGGACATAGATTCTTCAGCACCATCTCCATCTAAATCTTTCAAGAATTTCCATGGTGTAGCCGATTGAAGCATCTGGTTGCCAAGTTGTGCAGCAGTCATGATGCTGCGCAGTGCTTCTTTGAAGCGGTGGCGTTCTAAACTTGAAGTAACTTCAGAATGAATTTTCTCTAATTTAGCCATTTCATCACGGCAGAAATCAAGATTTTCGAATGTTGGTAATTTTCTATCTTCAGGTAAACGTGCTCCAAGAGTCAAAACACGATGGACAAAATTACCGTAAGCGGCTATTAATTCCGAATTTATCTTCTCAACAAAGTCAGGCCAATTAAAATCAGTATCATGATTTTCTGGCATGTTTATTGAGAGGTAGTACCTCAGAGTGTCTGGATCAAATCTATCCAAAAATGAAGGTAGCCACACTGCATGTTTACGAGATTTAGAGAATTGTCCGCCTGCAAGCATCAAATATTCCATGGCAGGGACGTTGTCCTCCAGATTTAATTCACCAGGGCCCGGTAATGTAGGCTTAGATTCAGAATCTAATCCTTTAGCTGCATGATTTAATCCCATGATTAATGCAGGCCAAATAACTGTATGGAAGGGGATATTGTCCTTTCCTAAGAAATACAAGTGCCTAGGTCTAGTTCCATCATCAGAGATTTTCCACCATTTTTCCCAATCATTTTCATTAGCAAAGCGTTGTGACCATAATTTGGCACACGAATAGTAACCCTGCACGGCTTCAAACCAGACATAGATACACTTCCCATCCCATTCTTCACCGTCTAATGGCAATGGTATTCCCCAATCAAGGTCTCTAGTAACCGCTCTTGGTCTCAACCCCATGTCCAGCCACTGCTTTGTCATGGCGCGGACATTTGACTTCCAAACCGATTGTTGTTGATTTGCATGTTCCTCTAATGCTTCTTGAAATAGATCGAGCCGGTAAAATAGATGTTCAGTATCACGAATTACAATTTCAGCACCAGGGTTCATTTTGGACCTAGGATTCTTCAATTCATGTGCTTCGTATGTAACTCCACATTCATCACATTGGTCCCCACGAGCTCCATCGTATCCACAAGTAGGACATTCCCCTTCGACATATCTGTCTGGAAGAAATCTACCACCGTCATCACGAATTTCATAATACTGCTGCATTACCTTACGTTCGAATAAACCAGCTTCCATCAAAGATTGAAAATTTTCAGAAACGATTTGATAATGCTCCTTATCGCTTGTTCTGTTGAATAAAGAACCACCAAATTCAACACCCCTAGGGTCTATATTTGGTTCCCATGAACAACCTAAATCAAGTAATGCCTTGGTATTGATGGCATGATATTTGTCAACAATATCTTGAGGCGAAACTCCTTGTGTCTCTGCGGCTACTGTAATTGGTGTGCCATGTTCATCTGAGCCCGAAACCATTAGCACACGATTACCTCGTGCTCTTTCGAATCTTGCCTGTATATCAGGTGGCAAATAGCATCCTGCAACATGCCCTAAGTGAAGTGGGCCATTAGCATATGGCCAAGCAACACAAACAAGAACATGCTCTCCTGACATAGGCGTCACCTATCCTGTCGGATGCAATAAACTACATGAGTCCTGTGTATGTTGAAGTGGAGAAAACTCAAGAACTATACTCTCGACAGACACTATGGGCCGATTGCCCGAGGAGTTCGTTGAACCCCATGGCAGACTACACAATGCTAATCATTTATGGTTCCCTAGCACTGGGTGTTTCATTCCTATGTTCAATGCTTGAAGCAGTGCTATTGTCGATGTCGATGTCGCATGTGAGCATCATGAATAAGTCAGGTGACAAAAATGGTGCAAGATGGGCTAGGTTGAAGGAAGATGATTCGGTAAAACCTCTGACTGCAATACTTACTCTAAACACAATAGCACACACTATGGGTGCTGCTGGAGTTGGAGCAGAAGTGGCAAGGATATGGGGAGACGATAGACTAACTGTAGCATCGATAATCCTTACATTAGCAGTACTATTCTTTTCAGAAATAATTCCGAAGACAATAGGTGCGGCCTATTGGAAAAAACTGACTTTACCATCTGGATTCATTTTATCAGGAATGACAAAAATGCTTACACCATTCTTTGTTCCATTACTAATGTTCAAGCGCTTGCTACCAAAAGCAGAGTCTGCTTCAATCACTCGTGACGAGTTACATGCTCTGGCAGATATTAGCGAAGAAGAGGGTGAATTAGAGGAAGATGAAGAGACTGTGATTCACAACCTATTGGCATTACGTGAGATGCCTGTTAAGGACATCATGACCCCTAGAACCGTGACTCTAGCATTCAAACACGATTGGACAATAAGGCAAGTACTTGATGATACTAAGATCCTGAGGTTTGGAAGAATGCCCGTTTACGAAGAATCCATTGACAAATTGTCTGGATTTGTTTTGCGTTCGGATATTTTGATGGCTGCATCTATGGATGAATGGGACAAGGTTTTGTTTGATATGAAGAAACCTCTACTAACAATTGGTGTTGAGGACAGTGTTGATTTAGCCTTGGAGACATTCCTCAAATCAAAAGTGCAAATTCTAGCGGTTGTTGATGAATTTGGAGGAACAGCTGGACTCGTAACAATGGAAGACGCAATTGAAACACTACTTGGAGAAGAGATTGTGGATGAGTTAGACGAGCACGAAGATATGAGGGAACTTGCTCGTGAGCAAGCAAGTACGTTAGAAGAAGAGTGATTAATTCATCATCTTATCAATCCAAGACTCAATAATTGTGTCTCTCTCTTGATTAACTCGATTTTTTGAGTGGGTTAGAGATTCGATTAAATGTGCTTGAATATCTAGTTCCTTCGACATTAACAAATCATAATGGTATCGCCCTAATCGGTTATCTTTCATTGCTTGCATTAACAATATTGGAACTTGTGGACAACCCCATTCTGGGAAATCAATATCTTTCCATTCTAAATGATCAACTTCCGGATGTATCTTTTTGAAACCCTTCACTGCCCATTTTTTTAGTAATGGTAGCATAAATGAGATTCTGCCTGACATTTGTTCAAGTATGGGTGAATATGCAGCCATCGGCGATTCTAGCATCAATGTCCCATAGTCTTCTTTCCACCAACCGTTGTGTCTATCATTATGCATACCTATGCAAATGAAACCACCAAGGCTATGACCGTAAAAATGAATTTTTCTTATTTTATCACGCTCTATCTTATCAAGCATTACCTTGACATCCTGGATGACTTTTCCTGCGGTCCATTCGTTAGTAGATGGAGCCATTCCATGACCTCTCATGTCAATGGAAAGTGTGTGTAAGCCCTTATTGCGAAAAAGATGCATCCTTTCTGTAAATTTCTCGGAGGACGATTGCCAACCATGGATTAATACAACCATGTCGGATTTTTCATCCTGATAGTTTACGAATCCATAAACATCTACATTGCCATTTACGGCTTTGATTATATCCCAATTTTCATCAGAAAATGGTAAACTACGCTTTTCAGGTCCTCGGAATATAATTCGTAGTAACAGTTGATGTATCACAATTAGAATAACAATGACTAGAATCAGTATTGCGTATGGAGTGATTATTGAAAGAATAACTGAAGATGTAAGCAAAAGAAGTATGGCATAGCCATCCCATGTCGCCCTTCGGCGATCCATATTCAGTCCTCAGAAGTTTCTTCTTGAGAATCTGAATCTTTGGCTTCTTTCATTTCTGCAGCTTTAGCTGCTTTCTTCTCTGCCTTTTCTTTCTGTTTAATTTGGCGCGTTGCGGACCTTTCAGCCCACTTGTCACCGAAGTCACCTAGAGATTCGAATCGCGCCAACCATCCTGATTCTTCTCCAGTTGCTACGTGCTTAACAAGATAGGAACTAAATGCCAAATCGAATACTCCCTGTGAGAAGTCTGAGTTCTTCTTTAGGAAGAAGTTGAAAATCCAGAATACAATAAAGAATGCACCAATGCTAAACGGAACCATACCTGATGTGCTAATGTTTTGGAAGTTAGCCATCATTAGAATTAATCCTATTAGCGACAGGAATCCTATGCTGTTATTCAATACTGCATGAAGGAAAATTGGTTTGTTACCTGAAGAGTTCATATATTTTGTACGTGAAACGAACTCTCCAATATTACGGCCAGTCCAAATCGGTAGAACTAGCCAATTGACGATTATCATTAAACCAGCAGCAGCCCATCCTATAGTCAGGTCTGAATCTGCTCCTGTAGATAAGATGCTCAAAAGACCAATAGATACACCGAAGTTCCAAGCGAAATTGATAATCCATCCAATGTATCTTGCCATGTTTCCTGCAAGTTCATATCCTTCTGGTAGACCAGTAGGTCTCATCTTCTCGGATTCACCTTTGTTCCTAGAAGGCTTCGCTCGCTTAGCCTTTGCAGGTTTTGCGGCTTTAGCTACAGCCTTGGCCGCTTTAGGTGCAGCCTTAGCTACCGCTTTAGCAGCCTTTGGCTTAGCCTTTGCAGGTTTAGCATCGTCCATATTGTCAACTTTGTCAAGTAATCCCATATTCTCACATCAACTGTACATAGCACCGATTACACGGTAAACATCGAAATCATCGCTCTCGGTAAATTCCAATACTGCATCATCTGGCATACCACCAAGCAGTGAATCAACAACAGAGAAGAATTCCGATCGTTCTTCCTCCGATGAAGACCCAGGGTCAGATGCAACTTGGCGATAAATTTCAAATCCTTCAGATTGAGTGAATGCTGTGACTTCATCTGGTGGTAATTCACCAAGGAATGAATCGATTATGGAAACGAATTCAGGGAACATATCGTCATCTTCATCTGCAACCTCTGCAACATGAGACTCTTCTTCATACTCCTCATCATCGTCTTCTTCTTCATCATCAGTTGATAATAATTCATCAAGTTCCGCTTCGCCTGCGATTACGGCCTTAATCAATTTCCTTTCAGTCATCAAAGCTTCTAGTGAAGGCCGCAATTCTCGTAATAATTGCCTGTCTCCTTCATCTTTAGCAGATTGGTATTCTGGCTTCAATCGCCTCAATTCATCTTCGACAGTCTTTAACTGACCATTTAATTCAACCAAAGTCTCTCCATCTAGGTGACTTTCTTCTTCTTCATTCAGTAATTGAACTGTTGGAGAATCTCTAATCTCTGCAGCCTTATCGTCGCGCTCTTCTTTGCGCATGACTATGATATCGCGGTCCAACTCATGTCCGAATCTGTCTGAATATCTATCAAGAAGGCTACCGATTTCACCTTGACTAATTCTATCTATGTGACCGTATACTTGTTGTAGGGGTTTCCCGCTCTTTTTAGCATACAAGCCCGAGTATGATTCTTCTTCCTCAACTATTTCAACTGGCTCAGGAGCAGGACTCGGTGGTAATGCTTCGATCGCAGGTGCAGGCGGAGGAGTTGTTGGAGGCGCGCTATTCTGAGGAGTAGGTACAGGAGGAGGACCTGAAGGCGATGTCTGCGGCGGTGTTGCTGCGACTGGTGGAGCAGGAGGCATTGGTTGCGCAGGTGGCGCTGCAGGTGCCGGTGGTGGCGGCATTGGCATACCAGGGGCAGGAGGCATTGGCATTCCTGGAGCAGGTGGCATTGGCATTGGTGGAAGGCCCGGAGGAGGGGGTAAATCATTGCCATCTTTCTTCTTCTTACCCAGCCCCATGTGTGCACCTCAGTTTAGGTGGGAAGTAATCTGCCCTTGAACATTACCATTGTTAGAACCATACGAAGTATGGTATTACGACTTATTTTACTAACCTAGCCCAACCTTTCAGTACAAGGAATGTAGCACCTGCTTCATGGATTTCGATAATTTCACCAGATGATGCATCTATGACCCGATTATCGAATCTTGCAATGGCATCATCAACGACCATTTCTACCCTGACAATTTCATCACGCGATAATGCAATTCCTTCACTCAAACAATCAAAAGAATTACTGGAATCTGGATCTAATCGAGATAGCGGAAATTCTGTTACACGCATCCCGCTTTTACCATGCAGCGAACCTGGCCAGCGTATTTGACGTCTAGTGTCGATAGTTACCACTTCGTCAGTTTCACCTGCGCTACCTAAAACGACACTAGAATCAGCCCGAATCAAATTTTGAAATAGCAGAGCATGATTATTCAAAGCAGTTATTCTGCCTCCTAAAACACGATTTCTACGACTTTCAGCCTGCATCAATTCAGCTAATTTTTCGACACTAGCCTTGCCTCTTAATCCCTTTATTCCTTCACGATCCATCATTTCCTGAAGCCCTGCTGTCATTGTTTTAAGCAATTTAGTGTCACCTTCGTGAATTGAATCCAATTTATTCACAACTGAATCAATTCCTGATGCAACACGCTTGGCCCATCCAGTTGCATTGGGATTACGAGAACGTTCCAATAAATCACTAACTTCCACACCTTCTCCTCTAATGTGACTTACTAGTTCTCTCCTAGCTTCAGAATCTAGGTGGAAGAATTTAGGGTCTCTATAATGGAGGTGAAAACCTCTATGTCCAGAGAATGTCACTTGCAAAAAATCTTCATTAAACCCGAAATCAGGCTCTAAAAAATCATTCCAAAGGGACCAAGCCTGTTCTTGTATTACCTCAATCATTGTTGGGAAATCCTTGTCTGTTACACCTGGTAAGTGGTCACCATCTAGGTCAAAAATCAAATCCGCACCTAGCCAATCTTTGTCTGCCATTTTCAATTCATGAGGTTTCTTCCAATATGCAGTTGAATAGAAACATGAATGCTGCGGCCTCTCACAAATAAACCTCCTAACTCCATCCATGTCTGAGAACGACTTGTGTCTAAGGGGCGTTCCCCCTCCAAATGGGATGAACATCCATTCGCGTGTCCTTAAACGCGGTGGCGTCCACAATTCTGCAGTACGGTAGTACTGAGTGAAACGATGCGCAAACCTAGCCCAACCCGAAATTGTACCACCTCATAGCAAGGTGGTCAGCGGAGACCTTTGAATCTTCACTCTTTCCAAAAGCGATTTTTCCTTTGAATTTCAACAGTTGCTGTGTCAGCTCCAGTTACTTCCACATAGCAATCCCAGCAATAGTAATTCTTCCCAACGACCATTGCCTCGCCAAAAGTCATTCGAATTTCACATTTTTTACAGCGCGGCCCAATCTCACCGTTTGGGGTCTGTGCGAGTTCAATATGTTCGTGCGGCATAGGTCTCACTCGATTTGGCGTAAGAGATGAAGTCTTTGAATGTGGCGTATCACCAATCTATCTCCGTAGGTTCATCGCATAAAGATAGCAAATCCAGGGCTACTTCACATGATTCAGATACTTCGGGAAGTGGGTCTGATAGGAATTTCTCTAAAACAGGCCGTGCAGATCTATCCCCAATTGCTCCTAATGCTTCGGCTGCTTCATGTCTAACCATTACATGTTCAGCCTCATTGCTAAGAACTTCCATAAGAGTTGGAACTGCGAGATTATCTTGCATTTGCCCCAAGACATAAGCTAATTCGTGCCTCAATAATGCGCTACTGGCGCCGAATCCTTCGCACAAAGCACTTACTGCTTGACTAGAACGATCATTTCTAAGCGAGAAAACAGCACGCATTCTTTCGAACATCTTGGTATCTTCATCGAGTAGGGTTTTTCTTAATTCAGAAATATCCGATTCAGTTGATGGTGGAGCAGGGTCTACAGAACCGTATTCAGAAACTCCAGGGACTCTGTCTGCAATACTCATTCGACCAACTCTACTCTGCGCCAATGAATTGCACGCTACCGACATCAAAATTAGCATCAATTAGTCCTATATTCTGCCCTTCGCGCAAGAACTTTCTAATCGAATCTCTACCTTCATTTTTGTAGTCAATCGTTCTTTCATTAACATACATAGTAACGAATTCGCGGTTAGTATCATCGTCAATTCCCCTACCCCATTTCTTAGCGAATTGTAGGGCTACGTCCGGATTTGCAATCGAGTGTTCAATGCTCATCTTAGTATATTTAGTCACATCTTCCATGACTTTTTTACCGAGATCTCTGCGAACTACATTGCCACCTAACGGCATTGGCAATCCACCTGTTTTTTCATTCCACCAAACTCCTAAATCAACTAGAACCTCCAAGTCATGTTCGACATAGGTTAACTGGCCTTCATGGATAATCAATCCTGATTTGTATGTACCATCAAGAATTCTTGGTATAATTTCATCAAAAGCTACGACTTCATAATTCAAATCTCCCCAGCATAATTTGATGCCGAGATAAGCACTAGTTTTGAGACCAGGTACAGCGATAGGACTAGATTTAGCATCATCTTCAGATACTCCTTTCTTAGCAACAATCATTGGGCCATATCCTTCACCCATGGAGGCCCCGCAATTCATTAATGCATAGTCCTCAGCAATATCGGGATATGCGTGTATACTAACAGCAGATACTTCCAATTCTTTATTCATGGCCCTGTGATTCAGAGTTTCTATATCTTGGAGTTCATGAACGAAATTATATCCCGGTGTTGGGAATGCATTAGTCGTCATTGCATGAAACATGAATGCATCATCAGGGTCGGGGGAATGGCCAATTCTTACAATCAAATTTCCATCATCATCAACAGGTAATACGTCGCTCATAATTCCACCTCAATGGCAAGCTTTGCCGTGTTTTTTAAGTCGCCAGTAGTTATACGGCCAAGGAGTAATGAATCCGGCAAATAGCATAATTGGTATCACCCACCAAGTTAACATCGCTCCACCAGTCAAAAGATAATCAACAATATTCATTGCTGCTTCCATTGAAATCATTGAAATCAAAGACATACCAATTGCAACTTTGAATGCTTCCTTTAGAATCATTTGTTTTGACAAAATAATCGTTTCAAGAATAATCGATGTGGTAATTCCATTAAACATAGCCAGCATCATAATACTCATTGTCGACCATCCAGAATCAGTAAATATAAACTGGAAGGCTGCGATTGTTCCTAAATCACCAATTGAACAACCTATCAAACACCACATGGTATTGTATGCAGATTTACTCCATACACTACCGTCAGTCCAAGTGAAGTCAATAGGCACGACTTCTACATCATCTACGTCGCAACAGGACTTAACCTCGGCAACATCGGCCATGATGTGTCGTATCGACTCGGGTTTTTGAATAGTAGTATATTTCTCGAAGAAAATATTAGGTGTCAAAATAGAGGAATAACTGCAAATGTAGCCGTTACACTTTCAAGAATGATACATTGTAGTGTGTTCGGGGCGACTATGTCGAGATCAAGATTGACTCTTGTGATTACGTTGTGCGCCCTGTTATTGGTGCCGCTAACATCGGCTGTTCCTTCAGGACTAACATACTTAGATTCCACATGGTCTACTAATGATGGCGATGATGGTGATTTAATAGCACTAAATCAAAATCGCACAATCCTTGCATCATATCATGGTAATGATATTGTCTTGTTTAATACTAGCAATTTTGAACAAATAGGTAAGATAAATTTTGATGAAGATATTGCTGGGATGGAATTCAATCCAAATGGTTCCGTTTTAGCAATAAATAAACGTTCGACTGTACAAATTCGTGAATCGATTAAGTTGATTGATGTTGAAACTTTGGAAGTTTACGATAGTGGTGTACTTGCAGAAGACCGATTTCGTGACATTTCATGGAGCACCGATGGACAAGTAATTTCTGCTCAAGGTCCAAATGGTGATGTTGAGCAGTATCGATATCCTGAACTATCAATCAAAAATACACTCCATGGAGTGCATGTTGTAGATATTACTTGCATCGATTACCGCTCTGATGGACAATACATTGTTACAGGCGATGAATCTGGTAGATGGGCTATTTGGAATATGCAAGGTCAGAGACAAGGTGATTACAGAGAATATGGAGAAGGGTTAGTCGATTGTAAATTCTCACCAGATGGCCTAGATATTGTGCTCCTCGGCGATGATGGTATGATAACTTCAAGGGAATTTGCTGGGGCAATGAACCACATAACCAATGTAAGTGGAGGTAAGGAAATTTTGTTTTCCGATTCAGGTACAAGAATGCATGTTTCAGTCGATTCGGATGATTTCAAAGGATTACTAACATTTGATTATTCAAATTTTAATGAACTGCAAAGGACAAACTTCTTTCATAAAATTGAGGATATAGCGTTCATTGATGATGAATACAGTAGGATACAGACACTCTTTGTGTCAGGCGGAACAGGTGAAGTAGCTATTTACCTGAGAGATATTGAATCACCTGGATTCAACCAACCGGGTTCTGATTTAGACGGTGATTCGATTCCTGATAATTTGGATGATGACGATGATGGAGATGGGATAATTGATGATTGGGATGATGATATTGGATGTGATGCCCCTACAGGTACTCCTTGTTCGAGATATCCTGATTTATCAAAAATAAGAAATATCGAAATTTCTGTAGGAGATAATTTTGTTATCCGCGACCAGATAACTCTTCCTTCTGAAGACTCCAGTAATATACGTAATTTATCTCGAAACACTATTGCTAAAGATCAAGTCCTGAGTGCTCAAGAAACCAATTTATTTGCAAACGCTATGTGTGCAAACATGGACCACGGAGATATAATCGATCAGTGGAGGGATTCGATTGTTTTGTCAAATGGTGAGTTAGGTGATGCTACGATAAGTTGTTTCATTGTCGATGGAATGGAATTGGTGCGCGATGGGGATTCAACTACACAAATTACCTTAGCAATAATTACCACTTTTGATTATGCAAGTATGGTTACATTACCTCTAGAGGTCACTGTAAATGAACAACCACTACCTACAGACGGCTCAATATCGTGGCTAGCTCCAGCACACCCAATTGCAATCACATTTACTGGGGATAATGTGAAATCAGTAACGATACCATTGTGGTGGAATAATGGTGAAGATGTTGCAGCAGCGACTATTCAAGAAATTGAGGTCAAAGACCCTACAGCTATCGAAAATGCAATTGATTGGGCATTCCATCCTATAGCATTCGTGCTTTACTTTGGTATTTTATCTGGTTTAATCACGTTGTGGTTGCGTCACCAGAATAAGATAGACTTCGAAATTGAAGATGATGAATTTGATTTAGAAAAATCAGATTATGATGAAGATGTCGATGATGAAGATAATTACGATGATGATGTTCAACAAGAGGTCGTCGATGAAGTTGAAGAGACGGAAAAACCTAGGCCTAAAAGAACCCCTCCACCTAGTAAAAGAACGATGTATAGCACTAGTACAGATGATGAATTATTTGTTAAGAAAAAACGAGTATCTAGCGCTGAATTGAATAAAGATGGTCCGATAATGAAAACTAAAAGAAAAAGATTGGTTTCTGCAGATCAGGATTCTGAAAAGACCAATGTAAAACCTGTCATTGCTACTAAGAAAAGGATTGTAAAATCTAGTGAACCAGTAATCAAAAAGAGAAAGGTCAAGTCGATGGAAAAAGAAGTCGAACCTGAGCCTGAGGTTAAGAAAAAGAAAAGAAAACCTGTCAGAAGGAAAAAGAAGAAAGATTCACAAAAGAAACTCGATGAGGAGAAATTGCAAGAAAATTTAGTCAATGATTTCCTCAAAGAAGACTAATTACCAAGCCATTTTTACTTTGTCTTGCATTTGGCATGCATTACTTAGAAACTGTTCTAGACCAGTCATATCCTCAGGGTCCATTCGATTAATTACTTCTCCAAAGTACCTCTCAAGTCTCTCTATACTTTGGGAAGATTTTTGACTACTAGTCTTAATCACTTCTTCCCTAACAGAAGAATTAGTTTCAAAGTCGATCAGTCTTTGAATCAATGCAGTATATGCAGATTTTACACTATTGACATCTGAATCCTTACGTGCTGCAAATACGCCAAACACCATTGGATGACCACTAACTTCCTTCCATTCTTTGCCTAAATCCATTCTAACTAATTCTGGATAATCTCTAGCTGCCTCGAGTGCTCTATCTCCAATTAACAAGCAGCCGTCACATTTGTCCAACATACCCATCAAATCAGGGCCCATTTCTATGTACTTTGGATCAAGTTTGCGATGCTTAATCAGAAACTTTAGCAAAGTAACTGAAGTTGCAGAATCCGAAGGCAGTGCTATGGACTCCATAGTTGCAATATCCTTCATTCCAAAGAGTAAAACGCTCCCAACTTCTCCTTTGCTTGAAATAGATAAATCAGGGACTAGAACTAATTTATCGGAATTCTTTGCATAATCTGCAGCAGGAATTGGGGCTAAAATACAATCGCGTCGCATCAAATGTCCTGTGAGCCATGAAGGTGGCGCAGGAAGTACATTCCAAGATTCTTCAAGGCCATGGAATAAAGGTTCACAATTGATGAATGAAACCCTGCCTATGGTTTTCTCCCAAGTCATTTAATCACCTACCGCCATTTGCAAACTTATCCGCTTTGGAACTTTAGATGGAATGAATTCAACAAATGATGAATATGTTGTGTTTCTCTGTATGGGTATTGAGCCCGAATTTGAAACAATCTTGGCTAATTGAGCCTTATCATGATCTAATGGGGCGTTAGAACCTGCAAGATGCATTATGGATTCTTTTTGCACGGTTCCATCAATGTCATCGGCTCCAAATTGCAAAGCCAATTCAGACACTTCATCGCCTAGATTCATTCGATACGCTTTGATGTGAGGGATATTATTCAACATCAATCTAGAAATTGCAATTACTCTAAGGATTTCACTACCTGTAGCTAATTGTGCTTCAGGCAAACGAGAATCGTCTGGTAAAAACGGATATGGTACAAAGCATTGGAAACCATTTGTCTCCGATTGTAAGTCTCTTAATTTCATCATGTGCAAAACTCGATGTTCAATCGACTCAATAGTGCCGTATAACATAGTGCAATTTGTTGGAATTCCTAATTCATGAGCAGTCCTGTGGATCTCCAAGTACTCCGCGGAAGATTCTTTTCCACGACAAATAACTTCACGGACTTCATCATCAAGTATTTCGGCCCCTCCACCAGGCAATGAACCCAAACCAGATTCCTTTAGTAAAGTCAAAGTTTCTTGTATTGAAATTTCAGATAATTTGGCGATGTGTTTGATTTCAACCGCTGTTAGTGCTTTGAT
>CEVN01031328.1_pt1 | contig 13599 bp, 12 predicted proteins | sample 427041 | NCBI WGS metagenome assembly CEVN01 (sample SAMEA2623463, study PRJEB7988) | marine metagenome | biome: marine biome (ENVO:00000447); feature: surface water layer (ENVO:00002042); material: "saline water (ENVO:00002010), including plankton (ENVO:xxxxxxxx)" | depth 5 m
TTATCTGGTACTCGAGTATCAAACTGACCAAATTTGAGCTCAATTTGAGCCCGGGCTTCGCCCATAAATATAAAAAAAACTATTATTTCGAGAATAATAACTCTCATGCAAACCTCAGATTAATTATCTATTAATCTACATAAATAATTTGCATAATCATTAGGTAATTTTTTAATTAAATCTTCAATATCGTTTTTATCAATGAAACCATTTAGGTAAGCTATTTCTTCCAAGCATGAGACTTTGAGACCTTGCCTATCTTCAATGGTTCTTATAAAATTTGAAGCATTATTAATTGCATCAATCGTGCCCGTATCTAGCCAAGCAAAGCCTCTGGCAAGAAGCTCAACTTTTAATTTTTTTTCATCAAGAAAAGTGTTATTTACAGAAGTTATTTCTAATTCACCCCTATATGAAGGCTTAACATTTTTTGCTATTTCTATGACATTATTTGGGTAAAAATATAATCCTACCACAGCATAATTAGATTTAGGATTTTCTGGTTTTTCTTCTAAACTGACTACCTCCATATTATTATTAAACTCTACAACACCATATCTCTGCGGATCTTTAACCTCATAGCCAAAAACAACCGCTTTTTTTTCTTTGTCAACAGCATGCACAGATGACTTTAATAAACCTGAAAAACCTGTGCCATAGAATATATTATCGCCTAAAACTAAAGCTACATTATCCTCACCAATGAATTCTTCTCCTAAAATAAATGCCTGAGCCAACCCATCAGGACTAGGTTGCACTTTATAAGATATTTTGAGTCCTAATTCATTTCCATTTCCTAATAATCTCTCATATAAAGGTAAATCTGTAGGTGTCGAAATAATTAATACTTCATTTATACCCGATAACATTAATGTTGATAAGGGATAATATATCATCGGCTTATCATAAACAGGTAATAACTGCTTTGATATAACTTTTGTTAAAGGATAGAGTCGCGTGCCACTTCCTCCTGCTAAAATTATACCCTTCATTTAAATATTTTCTCCAAGTCTCTCTTGTTTATATGTTTTATTTTGAATCATCCGCCACCACTTTTCATTTTCTAAATACCATTCTATAGTTTTTTTAATACCTGTTTCAAATGTTTCTCTGGGAAACCAATTTAATTCCTTTTGTATTTTTTCAGCATTGATGGCATATCTAAAATCATGGCCAGGTCTATCTTTGACAAATTTAATTTGATCACTATATGATTTCCCATTTTCTTGCGGTTTAAGCTCATCAAGTATAGAGCAAACTGTATTAACAATTTCTATATTTTTAATTTCATTGTTACCACCAATATTATAAGTCTCTCCCACAACACCATACTCATATATGGTTTTAATTGCACTGCAATGATCATCAACATATAACCAATCTCTAATATTTTGACCATCTCCATAGACTGGTAGATCTTTTGAATCAAGACAGTTAATAATCATCAGTGGAATCAATTTTTCAGGAAATTGCATCGGCCCATAATTATTTGAGCAATTTGTAACAATAACTGGTAATTCATATGTACGATGCCATGCTCTCGCTAAATGATCAGAAGAAGCTTTTGATGCTGAATAAGGAGAACTAGGATTATATGGAGTCATTTCAGTAAAGTGCCCTTCACTATCAAGAGCACCATATACTTCATCTGTTGAAACATGAATAAACTTAAAAGGTAAATCACTACCCTTTAAATATTTTCTTGAAATTTCTAACAAATTATAAGTTCCGATTATATTCGTATTAACAAAGTCGTCTGGTCCATCAATTGACCTATCAACATGACTTTCTGCTGCAAAATGTATAACCCCATCAAAATTATATTTACCAAAAAGTTCGCCAACAAGATACTTATCGCAAATGTCACCTTTTACAAAATTAAACGCATAAGCATCTAAATCATTTAGATTATTAATATTACCTGCATAGGTTAAACTATCAAGTATTATGGGAAAATATTCTGCATCATCATTAATTATTGTTTTTATAAAATTTGAACCAATAAATCCACAACCGCCAGTTACTAAAATATTTTTCATGAATAAATAGGGAGGTTCTTTTGATCTCTCAATTTCGGAAGCATGCTATCCTTTTCAGATAATAGTGGGTCAGAAAGACCCCAATTAACATTTAAATCTTCATCATTCCAAATAACTCCATGTTCAGATTCTGGATCATAGTAGTTTGTGCATTTATACCTTACAATAGTATCTTTATCTGTCACTAAATATCCATGTGCAAACCCTTCAGGAACATAAACCATATTATGTAATTTACTATCTAGATTAACAACGACACTTTTCCCAAAGCTTGGAGAGCCAACACGAATGTCAACAACTACATCTTTAATTGCCCCTGAAACCACGTGAACTAATTTCCCTTGTGGATTTTGCAACTGATAATGCAACCCTCTAATAGTCCCAGCATTGCAAGAAAAAACTTCATTATCTTGAACAAATTCCAAATTCAAACCCAACTGCTGAAAAAAGCTTTGCTTAAATGATTCAAAAAAATAGCCCCTATCATCCTCAAAAACCTGAGGTTTTATTAAAAAAACGTCCTTTATTTTTTGTCGCTCGATAATCAAGTTACTTCTTTATTCTTCCTACATTATCATAAACAAAGCCAACAGAAAAAAGATCATCCATACTGATTATATTTCTTGTGTCTAAAAATATATTGCCACGCATTTTCTTTTTGATCCTATTTAAATCTAAAGAACGAAATTCATTCCATTCAGTCATCACGACTACTGCATCTACTTCATTTACAGCATCGTATAAGTTATCACAATATTGAATGTTTTTAATTACCTTATACATTTCTTTATTTGCAATTGGATCATAAGCATTAACAATTCCACCTTTTTTTATTATGCTATTTATCATATAAATGGAAGAGGATTCTCTGACATCATCTGTATTAGCCTTAAAGGATAGACCCAAAATAGCTATTTTTTTATTTTTCAAATCTCCATCAACGAGATCAATAAGTTTTTCAACCATTCTCTTTTTTTGGTTATTATTAGCAATAATCGCTGCTTCAACTGTTTTCATTTTGACGTTATTATTTTTAGAAATTGATAATAATGCCTCTAGATCTTTGGGGAAGCATGAACCACCAAACCCTGGCCCTGGATGAAGAAACTTATCACTTATTCGGCCATCCTGCCCCATGGCATTGGCAACTTTATGGACATCAGCACCAACGGTTTCACATAAGTTTGCAATTTCATTTATATAACTTATTTTTAATGCTAAAAATGAATTTGATGCATACTTAATCATTTCTGCTGTCTCTATGGATGTATATGTTATGGGATTTTTGTTTATGTATAGTGGTCTATAAACATTACGCATTATTTCATATGCTTTTTCACAATCAGTTCCAATTATTACTCTATCTGGCCATAAGAAATCTTTTAATGCAGACCCTTCCCTTAAAAACTCTGGATTTGAAACGTAGTCAAATAATTTTGAATTATTAACTTTACTATTAATTAATTTTGTAATTCGTCTTCCACTTCCTATTGGAACTGTACTCTTAGTAACTACAAGCTTATAATTATTTAAATTATCTGCTATAGTCTCTGCTGCAGAAAAAACAAAACTCATATTAGCCTGCCCATCCTCTCCTTCCGGAGTCCCGACCGCAATAACAATTACATCAGATTGCAATATTGATTCTTTAACATTTGAAGAAAAAGACAATCTATTATTTTTTCTATTCCTACTAATTATTTCTTCTAGTCCAGGCTCATAAATTGGAATGATATCTAAATTTAAATTATTAATTTTTTTCTCATCAATATCTGCACATATAACCTTATTACCAAATTCAGCCATCCCTGCGCCAGTCACTAGACCAACATAACCTGTACCAATAATTGCGATTTTATTCATATATACCCATTCAAACGTTTATTTTTTTATTTGTTCCAAAACTTTATATTAATCCAATCTTTCTTCTTATAAACCATTCTATAAAAAGAATTAAGAAGAAAAAAGATAAAAAGAAATAATTATATCTTATTTTAATTTTTGAAGTATAAGATTCAACTTTATTTATGTTCGAAATTTTATCCAGCAGAACTTCACGATTTTCCCAAAATTTAAAAATACCTCTTGATGATGTGGCAATATTGATTAGCTTTTCTTTATTTAAATAAATTTTATTTAGCTCAACATGACTTTCTTGAACTTCAAAAGTTCCACTACTAACTTGATAACTTTCAAGGGCTCTATTTATTTTTACTAAATATTTAATTTCACCGGGCTTAGGTGCCCAAAAACGGGACTTATATTCATTTTTATTTAAATCTAAATATAATGGTTTCGAACCTATAAACTCATCATTATAGTACAACTCTACAGTGCCTTCATGAACTATTTCATCATTAAAGTCTAAGGATCTACCTGATAATAAAACCTCTTCACCTTGTTGATAGGAATTTTTATCAGTTCTAAAGACAAATTCTTGATTGCCTCCTTTCCTCATTAGCCAATTAAAAATTTTATTTAATGAATTATCAAGAAATGAAGAATTTTTAGTATAAGACAAGTTAAATTTAATGGATGCCATATCAATGGAATTCCATAATGCATATCTCAGAGATTTTTTTTCACCCATAATTAATAAAGAATTATCTTTTTCATCTGAATTATAATCAGCATAATTATTATCATTAAAATAACTTTTATCTAATTGAAATGCTGGATACTGCGGTGGTAGCGTAATATTTCGATCTATAAATTCTTTTGAATTATTAAATGAAAAATTATTTAGCCATAATTCGTTAAAATTCCATTTTTGCTTGCTCCTATCATTTTTCGTTATTTCAGTTACTTTTAAATCAACAATATCTAAGTAATTATTAATTGAATTAAAATCAATTTCTGGCCCAGGTAAAATAAAAAAACTAGAATTGTGTGAAATTAATTTTTTTGTAAATATTCTTAAAAAGGAAATCCATTTATCTTTATTTAAAGACACCGGGTTATTATCAAAAACAATTACCTCGTATTTATTTTTCCAAAATTCTTTCAATGGAGGAACAAATTTATTATTCACATATGTATAGTGATCAATATTATTATTTTTTGCGCTTGATAAATGATCCTTAATCAGTCTAGTATTATAATTGGGTGCACCAGTAATTAAAGCTAAGTTGTATTCGTCTTTCATTACATGCATCATGAAACTTTGGCGGTTATTATCAATATTTATTTCATCAGAAAGTGCACTACATTTAACTAAAAATAAATTTTTACCTATTTGGTCGGGCTTAATTTGAAACCTAACAATTTCTTCTGATTCTTGACCAATAACTTTAATTATTTTTGAACCAATTAATTTATTTTCCCCATTAAAAAGAGTAACATTTACTCTTTCTTCTAAATTTCCAACGCTTGATATTTTAACATCTATATTAACTTCCTCACCCTTCACACTTATTGGAGGAATATCCACAGACTGTATGGATACATCCAGCATTGGAATAGTGTCCCCTATACCTACTATATGAATTGGAATTTTATTGAAATCATTAAAACTAGATAATAAGGGACCCTGGTTTATTTGACCATCAGTAAAAATAATTCCACCGGATATTTTATCTTGATGCCTATAATTTAAATTATCAAAAACTAAGCCTATATTTGTAGAGTTCGCATTTATTTTTAAATCATTAATATCAATTACTGAGTCTAAACTAGAACCAAATGAAAAAATTTTAAATTTGATATTTTTGTTTTTTAATTCATCAATGAAATTAGATAGACCTTTTTTTAGGGAACTATTAGAAGGTTGCTTATAATAGTTTAAGCTTAAAGATTTATCTATATAAAGATGCCATAGTAATTCTTCATTCTTATTTTTATTGATTATTAAAGTTGGGTCAAGAAATAATATTATTATTAAGCTTATTAAAACTACTCTAAGAATAATTAAATACTTAAAACCAGGCTTATAAAAAAAAGATTTATATGAAAATAAAAGAACAGAAATTGATAAAAATAAAGTACCAAAAATTAAATAGTATGAAGGATCAAATGTTATATTCAATTTTATTCCGACTAAAGTTGAAAATTAGGCATAATTCCAAAATCAAGATTTGTTTGACATCCTAGATTAAATTTTTTTTCTCCTAAATAACTTATCATTGCAGCATTATCAGTGCAATAATTTAAATCTGGAAAAATTATATTTTTTTTTGGAAATACTTTTATTAGCTGATTTCTTAAAACTGAATTTTTCGCAACACCTCCTGCTATAGTAATAGTGTTAATTCCAGTTTGTTTTACTGACAAATGCAGCTTACTAATTAAACAATCAATAATAGCTTTCTGGTAACTAGCAGCAACATCATTAATGCTACATTTTTTTGATTCAGTAAAAGAATCCATAAAGTATAATAATGATGTTTTAAGTCCACTGAAACTAAACTCAATTTTTTCACTATTTATTAATGGTCTTGGAAATTCAATTAGACTATCATTCCCTATTCTTGCACATTTTTCAATGGCAGGTCCTCCTGGATAGCCTAATCCAATGATCCGTGCACCTTTATCAAACGCTTCTCCAGCTGCATCGTCTCTTGTTTCACCTAATAAAGTATAATTATCTAATTCTCTAATCAGCCATAACTGAGTATGCCCTCCACTTACTAGTAAGCATAGAAATGGAAAATCAATATTAGGTTCCTCCAAGAGATTGGCAATTATATGAGCCTCCAAATGATTTATCGAAATAATTTTCACACCCAATCCCAATGCTAATCCTTTTGCAAAACTTACACCGGTCAATAAAGAGCCCGCTAATCCTGGTCCATTAGTTACAGCAATTCCCTGGACTTGATTTAAATCAATAGATGCATATTTTAAGGCCTTAATAGTTATATTATTTAGCATCTTTTCGTGTTCCCTAGATGCTATTTCAGGAACTACTCCTCCATATTCAGCATGAGAAATTTGAGAACTAATTACATTAGAAAGTATAACCTCATCTCTACAAATTGATACTGCAGTTTCATCACATGATGTTTCTATTCCTAGAACTATCATTTTGCTTCTCTCGCGACACCTAATTCAATTGTCCTTGGAGATAAATCTCTCCAATCTAAAATATTAAACGGGAATGAAACTCGTGGCTCATAAAAACTTTGATTTATATTCCATGAACTGAAATCTACTGTGACTAAAATATCGCTCGGTTTGATTTTTGATATTTGAATTGTACCACCAACTACGGTTAAAGAAACTGTCTGTGGTGATGGAAAAACTCTTATCCCTTTCAGTTTATTTATAACTTTTATTGGTATGTCTACGATTATTCTTTCACTAATTTGCTGAATATCTAAAAAATATTGAACATCAGAAACTTGACAGTTTATTAACTTGCTAGGAAAAACAAGACCAAGATTACTATTTGCAGCATATGATAAATTTAAAAGGGTGTCTTTAATAGTGTAAATCTCATTTATATCATTTAGTTCAGCTTTAGGACCGATAACAACTACGCTGTCTGGGACAAACTTAATTGCGCCAACCTGTGTGTAACCATCAAGCATAGAAATTTCAAGATTAGACATAATTGGGACAGTTTTCTCCATTATTTCATCAAGACTTATAATAATTCGATTTGGATATACTATTTCTACAAAAGTTAATCCATATGAGGATGGTAAAACTACTTTTCTGGGATTTTTTTCAAAATAATCATTAAGTATGAACTCATATTCTTGCGAAATACCTTCTAAATCTAAAACTAATTTAAAACCAGCATAATTTTGAAGAATATAAGATTTGAATAAATCTCTTCCTTTACCCTTAAGCATTACAGAAGCATATTTGGGGACTTCTTTTAAATATGTTTTCTGTGAATTTAGATTTCTTGCCTCTATTTGTAGGTCTAGCACCATCGTATATTGATCGCCACTAATTACGAATAGCCATAACAATATTGCTAAACTAAATGCACCTATTGGGAAAAAAATATTATGGAAAAAAGCGTTAAGAGGTGGAACTTTCAATATTATTCCATAAGCCAGGATTAAAAATAATTATTTTTTCAAATTAATCTTTATCAGGCTGTTCTTCTTTTTCAGCATCTTTTGCATTATCCAGCAACTCCTGAGGGATTTCAATTTTTCCACCCGTTTCCATCTTTTGATTTTTCAAATAATCTTTAACCTCATCTGCAGCAGATTGTATACTTCCACCACCGGCTAATTCTTCTTTGAACAATATAATTTTCTTATCCTCAGGGGAAACTTTCATTACAATTCCTGAAAGGTTAGCCCCTACTTCATATTGACTAGCAAGTACTCTTCGATCTTTTTTTGACATTTTACCAAACGGGATTATACCTTCAACATCCATTTCAAGCTGTATTATTATACCCTTGTCAAGAACTCGAATTATTTCTCCACTAACTTCTTTACCAGATTCAAAATGATTTATAATTTCTGGCCAAGGATCATCCTGTAATTGTTTTATCCCCAATGATATTTTCCTATTTTCTCTTGATACTTCTAGTATGACAACATCTACTTTTTGATCTTTTTCTAGAATATTTTTTGCATGTCTCACTACCTTAGTCCATGATAAATCTGAAACATGAACTAAACCATCAATTCCCTCTTTAAGTTCTACAAAAGCTCCAAACTGAGCCAAATTTTGCACTTTCCCTGAATATTTTTCGCCTACTTCAAATTCTTTTTCAATTTCATCCCAAGGGTCTGGGGTTAACTGTTTAACACCTAAACTTATTTTTTTCTCTTCAGCATCTATTGAAATGACTTTAGCTTCAACTTCATCCCCCATTGAATACTCTTCTGAAGGATTTTTGATATGACGAGTCCATGAGATTTCTGAAACATGAATTAGACCTTCTACTCCAGGTTCTATTTCAATGAAAGCTCCATAATTAGTCAGGCTGACAATTGTACCTTTCACAACTGATCCAATAGGATATTTGACTTCAACTTCATCCCAAGGGTGAGGCGTCAATTGTTTTAACCCTAATGAAACTCTTTTTCTCTCTGAATCATACTCAATTACTTTGACGGTTATTTCTTCATTAAGTTGAATGATTTCTGATGGGTGATTTATACGACCCCAAGATAAATCTGTTATGTGAAGAAGACCATCAATACCACCTAAATCAACAAATACACCAAAATCTGTAATATTCTTAACTCTACCTTCCATAATCGAACCAGTTTGTATTTCTTGGAATAAGGCCTCTCTTTGCTCAATTAAACTTTCTTCAATTATCAACTTATGAGATACAACAATATTTTTTCTAGCTTCATTAAGTTTAACTATTCTAAGCTCAATTTCTTTATCTACATAAATATCAAAATCTGTAATTGGCCTTACGTCTAATTGAGATCCTGGTAAAAATGCTTGCACAGCTCCTAAATCCACAACCATTCCACCCTTTATTCTTCTAACGACTTTACCAGTAATAATCTTTTCATTATCATATGCCTCACGAAGACTTTTCCAACGCAACATAAAATCAGCTTTTTCTTTTGATAAAATTGTATTTCCACTTGAATCCTCTAGATATTCTAAATAAACCTCTACCTGGTCACCAATAGAAGGTAAATTCTCTTCCGTAAATTCGCTTCGGTCAATTATCCCTTCAGATTTAAATCCAATATCGATTAGTACATCTCTATCATTCATCCCAACTACTCTACCATTAATTAATTCATGCTCAGAGATATCAATTAGGGTATTTTCGTATGCTTTTTCTTTGTCACCAATGTTAAATGCTTCATTAGACTGTAATTCAATCTCATCCAGATTTAGTGTTTTGATATCATCAAAAAGATTTGAATCTAGGTAGTTTTTTACTTCTTTTTCTTCCACAGCAGGTGCTTCATTTGCACTGGTATCATCCTCATGATTATTTGAAGTTTCTACCTCTTCAACTGTATTGTTTTCATTTGTTTTATTTAACATTAATCTAATGTCCTTTATGGTTAACTATGTTTACGATTTTATCAATTACCTCATTGATCCCTAAGTCACTTGTATCAATAATAATTGCATCATCAGACTTCTTTAAAGGGGAGTTCGCTCTAGTTGAATCTTTATGATCACGATTAATCAAATCCATCATAACCTCTTCAAAAGAACTTTGCTCACCAATGGCTTTCAAATCTTCTAAACGACGTTCTGCTCTAGCTTTTTCATCAGCGATTAGAAAAAACTTATAGTTAGCATTTGGAAAAACGACTGTGCCAATATCTCTACCTTCTAGTATACAATCATGGACTTCTGCCATTTTTCTTTGTATTTGAACCATAGATTTTCGAACACTGCTCAAGGCACTTACCTCGCTAACATTATTGGTTACTGCTGCAGATCGAATTTCTTTGGTTATATCACGACCATTAAGGGTTAACAGAGCTCCAGTTGGACTTTCAGAAAATTTTATTTCTATTTTTTCTAAATAATTTTCGATATCGGATAAGTCTTTAAATCCAATATCATTCTTAATTAGCCCAAATGTAACCGCCCTATACATTGCTCCGGTATCTAAGTAGGTAATACCTAAACGCTTTGCAACACCAATTGCAGCTGTACTCTTTCCAGAAGCTGCTGGTCCATCTATAGCAATTATCATTTATTTTAACTCTCAATAAGCCGGCGAACTTACAAGAAATAAAACTGATAGGCAAAAATGATTAAAAATAATCAATTTTATGAAAACCCTAACTTTAAACGATTAATCTCTTTTTTATTTAATATTCTGTATTCACTTTCTTTCAACCCGTTCAACTTCACACCTGCAAAACTAACCCTTTTAAGTTCATATAGTTTGATTTTAAGAGTTCTGAAAATCCTTCTTATCTCTCTTTTTTTCCCTTGCTTTAAGATTAATCTAACATGAGCCCTACCCTTGATTATTTTCTGATTAACAACAATAGCCTTACCAATTTCTCCTTCAGCTATATTAACCCCTTTTTTAATTCGATTTATTTCCCTGGGTTTAATTACCCTATCAATGGAGACATCATATTCTCTGACTAATTCATTTTTTGGATGAGTCAAATAATGATGTAAATCACCATCATTTGTTAATAGTAACAAGCCTGTTGAGTCTCTGTCTAATCGACCAACTGGTACTAATCTTTTTTTATAACGAATATAATCCATTACAATTTTTCTATTAAAAGGATCATAAACTGAGGTAATAACATTCTTTGGCTTATTAAATGCAATCACTACTTTATCCTTATCAATCTTTAATAATTTACCATCATACCTTATCTCATCATTTATACCAACCTTAAAAGCAGGATCTAATATGATTTCATCATTAACTGTTGTGGTTGCCATTTTAATTAATTCATCTGATTTCCTTCTTGAAGCAACGCCACATCTAGATAGATATTTATTTAGTCTCATAAAAAAATTTATTTTTTTTCAATATTATCATTTTTTTTCAAATCATTTTCAAAAACAGTTATTTGCTCACCAAGACTTGGATCTGACTCTAGCAGCTCTGATACTTCTTTAAGTTTAGGCATATCTGAAAGCCTATCTATACCAAAATACTCTAGAAAAATTTTTGTTGTAGAATAAAGTAAAGGTCTGCCTGGACCATCTCCTCTTCCTTTTATTTTAATTAAGTTACGAGATAATAGTGTTTTTATAACGCCAGAGGAATCAACACCCCTGATAGCTTCAATATCATATCTTCCTATTGGTTGCTTATATGCAACTATGGCCAAAGTATCTAAAGCTGCAGATGATAAAGTTAGCTTATTTGATTTTCTGAGTAATCGACGTATCCAGATATCATAATCTGAATTAGTGGCTAGCTGAAATCCTCCAGCTATACTATTTATGGAATATGGTTTTTCATGCTTTAAATAAAAATCGTTTAGCCTCTTTATCGACTCCCTTAAGATAGGGACTGGGCTATTAAAGACCTGGTTTAGCTGAGATTGATTAATTGGAGATGGATTTGCAAATAATAAAGCTTCAATTATTCGATCTATTTCTCTTGTTTTCATCAATTTTGTATAAAATCAATTTTTTGCAATTCAAGATCACCAAAGACCCTTTCTTGAATGAGTTTACAAGATCCATCTCTCACTAAGTCTAATATTGCTAAAAATGTAACAACAATTTCCATTCTTGTTTCCAATTTATCTAAAATTATTGAAAACTTTAGCTTACCATCTCCATCGAAATGTTTAAATATAAATTTCTTTTGTTCCTCTAATTTGACAGGTTCTCTATTCAACTCAAACTGAGATACTACTGGCATACTATCCATAGCAGACTTAAAGAATCTCGCTAGATCAAATAGCGTAACATCTAAAATTAAATTCTCTTCAACATCCAATTCATCACCAAATATTAAAGGCTCAAGCTGCCTAGTGAATTTCTGACTTTGATCATTACTTAAATTATTTAATACCTCTGCAGCATTTTTATATCGCTTATACTCAACTAATTGATTAACAAGTTCAGTCCTCGGATCTATTATCTCTCCATCATCATCAAGCTCTGGGCGAGGGAGTAACAGTTTCGCTTTTATACGCATAAGTGTCGATGCCATAACAATAAAGTCACCAGCAACGTGTAGGTGCATCTTCTCCCATTCCTCGACAGTCTCAACAAACTCTTTCGTGATTTTTGATATTGGTATATCATAAATATCCACCTCATCTCGACGAATAAAATATAGTAAAAGGTCTATCGGTCCTTCAAAATTGTCTAACTGAATCTGGTACATTTAATAAGCTATGCCCATTGCCTTGCGCGTTTTATTAATATATTCAGAAGCTACCACATTAGCCTTTTTTCGACCTTGGTTGAGTATATCATATACTTCATCGAGATTGTTAAATAAATACTCCCTCTTCTTTTTATATGGACTAAAATGCTCGAAGATTTTTTCAAGGAGCTCTTTTTTAATATCACCATATCTCAGACCTGGCGTATCATAACGATCACTTAAAATTTTCTTTTCATCATTATTCAGAAATAGAGAATATAATTTATATAGTGGTGTATCTTTATCTTTTGGTTCATCAATGCCAGCAGAATCAGTCACTATAGACATTACTATTTTTTTCAATTTATTATCATCCGCAAAGATTGGAATCGTATTACCATAAGATTTACTCATTTTCTGCCCGTCTATACCCGGAACCAACATTGTTTTTTCCTCAATGTCTGGCTCAGGAACAATTAATATTTCCCCATATGTATTATTAAACTTAATGGCTATATCTCTAGTAATCTCAAGATGTTGTTTTTGATCTTTACCAACTGGGACTACATTACTACCATAAAGTAAAATATCTGCTGCCATAAGTACTGGGTATGAAAATAATCCCATATGCGGTGTAAGACCTTTGTCAATTTTATCCTTATATGATGTTGACCTTTCCATTAGGCCTACACTTGTCATATTAGATAATAACCATGTCAATTCAGCTACTTGGGGAATGTCAGATTGAATCCAAAAAGTAGATTTTTGAGGATCCATACCAAGAGCAAGAAAATCAATTGCTGCGTTGATTGTATTATTTTTTAAAATATTTTTATCTTGAATAGTTGTTAATGC
>CEVN01038415.1_pt1 | contig 13555 bp, 10 predicted proteins | sample 427041 | NCBI WGS metagenome assembly CEVN01 (sample SAMEA2623463, study PRJEB7988) | marine metagenome | biome: marine biome (ENVO:00000447); feature: surface water layer (ENVO:00002042); material: "saline water (ENVO:00002010), including plankton (ENVO:xxxxxxxx)" | depth 5 m
CTTTTGTTTAATTCCTTTTGAATATCTTTCTCACTTATATTTATATTAGGAGGACACCCATCTACAACGCAACCTATAGCAGGACCATGTGACTCACCCCAAGTAGTAAAGCGAAATATCTTTCCAAATGTATTAAATGACATAAAATATAATATATAGATTATTTTGTTAAAATTATGAATCAAAAAAATAAATTAGGAATAGATCAATGTTTTGGGGAATTAGATAACCCATATATGTTATTTGAAGAATGGTTTAATGAGGCAAAAAAGTCAGAAATAAACGATCCAAATGCATTAGCGCTGGCAACAGCTGATAAAGATGGCAATCCATCCGTAAGAATGGTGTTGCTTAAAAGTTTTGATGAGAAGGGATTTGTTTTCTATACTAATTTGAAGAGTAAAAAAAGTTTAGATTTAAATGATAATCCAAAAGCATCAATGTGTTTCCATTGGAAAAGCTTATTAAGACAAATTAGAATTGTTGGAAAAATAAATATAGTTTCAGAAAAAGATGCGGATGAATATTATAATAGTAGAGCGTATGGAAGCCGAATTGGCGCTTGGGCATCAAATCAGAGCTCAATATTAGCTAACAGAAATGAATTGCATGATTCAATAAATAAATTTAAAAAAAAATTTCCAGATGAAAAAAATGTACCAAGACCTAAATATTGGTCTGGTTGGAATTTATCACCTGTTGAAATTGAATTTTGGTTGGATGGAGAAAATAGAATTCATGAAAGATTAAAGTATGTTAAAGTAGATAAAAATAATTGGAAAAAAATTTTATTAAGCCCTTAGAAAGTTCTTTCTAAACTAAAGGATGTCAATTTTTTAAAAATTTCTTTTTCTTTTGACTCTGGAAATATACTTAAAGAATTTGAAGAAAGATTAATAAAATATTCTGCTTTGGAATAACAATCATTAACTATTTTATATTTTTTTATTAAATTTAAGATTTGTTTAAAATCTTCTTTAGATCTGTTTTGATTTGTAAATTTAATTTTTATTTCTTTTTTCTCTTCTGGTGTTGCTTTTTGATATAATAATATAATAGGTAAAGTTATTTTTCCTTCATAAAAATCGTTTCCAATTTCTTTTCCAAATAATTTTAGTTCCGAGTTATAATCTAAGGTATCGTCAGCTATTTGGAAGGTAAGCCCAAGATTTTTTCCGTAAAATTCTAAAGCATCTTTTATTTTATTTTCTTTGTTTGTTAAAATAGCACCTACTTTAGTTGCTGCTGCAAAAAGGGAAGCAGTTTTTGATGATATAATTTTAAGATATGTTTCTTCCAACATATCTATTTCACCTTTGTGTTGTAATTGCAAAACTTCACCTTGGGAAATTTCAGCAGAAGTAGAAGATAAAAGTTTCAAAACTTCTTTATCTCCATCATCTACCATCATTTCAAAACATCTGCTTAATAAGTAATCTCCTACAAGGATAGATGATTGATTACCCCAAATACTATTTAAAGTTTTTTTTCCTCTTCGTAAATCACTATTATCAATTACGTCATCATGCATTAAAGTTGCTGCATGTATCAGCTCAACACAAGCTGAGAGATTTATGTCTCTTGAACCTTTTTGATATCCACAAAGCTTTGCTGATCCCAAAGTTAAAAGTGCTCTTAATCTCTTTCCTCCAGTATTTAGATGATAATCTGTCATTTTTTCTACTAAATCAACTTTGCTAGAAAGTTTTGATTTAATTCTCTCTTCAACTAAAACTAATTTGTCTTCAACTGAATTTTTAAGGTCTAAGTATGAATTATTTATCTTATTTTTTAATTGAACAACTGTTCCCATGAAATTAAAGTAGTATAATTATCACATTATTGTACTTATCAATTGACGCACCTCAATCTTCAACTATAAGGAGATTTTATATTCATCAAAAAAAACTTATAAACATAATTATGTTTTCTTTTTTTAAAAATAAAAAAATTATTCCACATATAATCCTAAGTGGAGTTATAGGTAATGTTGGTAAATTTAGGCAAGGAATTGATTTTTCGAGCCAAGAGGAAATAATTAAAAAAGCTTTTTCAATTAAAAAATCACCTGCTGTTGCAATATCTATTAATTCTCCAGGTGGATCTCCTGTACAGTCTCATTTAATTCACGATCTGATCAAATCCCAAGCAATTAAAAACAAAAAAAAAGTATTTATTTTTGCTGAAGATGTTGCTGCGTCTGGAGGCTATTTAATAGCATGTGCAGGCGATGAAATTTACGCAAATCAAAGTTCAATTGTAGGGTCAATAGGTGTAATTTATTCATCTTTCGGTTTTAAAGATCTAATTGAAAAAATAGGAATTCAAAGAAGAGTCTATACCGCAGGTAAAAATAAAAGTACCTTAGATCCTTTTCTAGATGAAAAAGAAGAAGATATTCAAAGATTGAAAAATATTCAACTTGATTTACATAAGGATTTCATAGAAGTTGTTGAGAAAAGTAGATCTTCAAAATTAAAAAAAGAGACCGGAGTAGAATTATTCTCAGGGGAATTTTGGTCTGGCAGAAAAGCGAAAGAGCTAGGATTAATAGATGATATAGGGAGTCCAGAGAAAGTTTTAAAAGAAAAATTTGGTGAAAAAATTGTTATAAAAAGATTTGAAAAGTCAAAAGGATGGTTGGCAAAAAAATTATCTAATGAGATATATACTAATCAAATAATAAACGCTTTAGAGGAAAGATCTATCTGGCAAAGATATGGTTTCTAAAAAAAAGAAAAAAAATAAAAAAATAAATAATATTATTTCTTTTCAGGACACAATATTAATTTTACAAAAGTATTGGTCAAAAAAAGGTTGTGTAATTCTTCAACCATATGATTTAGAAGTTGGAGCTGGCACTTTTCATCCTGCAACTACACTGAGATCATTGGGATCTAAACCTTGGAAAACTGCTTATGTTCAACCATCAAGGCGACCAACTGATGGGAGGTATGGAGAGAACCCTAACAGGTTACAACATTACTATCAATTTCAAGTTTTAATTAAACCATCTCCAAAAGATATTAAAAAACTTTATTTAAATAGTTTGGGCACGATTGGAATAGATCACAAAGATCATGATATCAGATTTGTTGAGGATGACTGGGAAAGTCCAACTTTAGGAGCTGCAGGCCTTGGTTGGGAAGTTTGGTGTGACGGAATGGAAATTACACAATTTACTTATTTTCAGCAGATGGCTGGTATAGAGTGTAATCCAATCTCAGTTGAAATTACTTATGGATTAGAAAGATTATGTATGTTCATACAAAATAAGAGAAATGTTTTTGATCTAGAATGGAATAATGAGGGTATTTTATATAGAGATGTTTTTCATCAGTCAGAAAAAGAATTTTCTGCATATAACTTTGAGTATGCTAATACTGATAGTTTATTTAAAATTTTTGATATTTTGGAAAGTGAAGCTAAAAATTTGATTGAAAAAAAAATTTCACTACCTGCATATGATCAATGTTTAAAATCAAGTCATGTTTTTAATTTATTAGATGCAAGAGGAGTAATTAGTGTTGCACAAAGAGCTGAATATATTGCAAGAATTAGAGATCTTACAAAGGAAATTGGTAAAATTTGGATAGAAAGCCAAAGTTAAAATGTCTGAATTTTTTTTAGAATTATTCAGTGAAGAGATACCTGCTAATTTACAAGTAAATGCTAGAAAAGCATTAAATGAAATATTTGTTAAATTTTGTGAAACAAATCAAATTAAAATTCAAGGAGAAATTAAAACTTATTCTACTCCAAATAGATTAATAATTTGTATTGATAGAATCCCTAAAGAAGTTGAAAAGAAAACTTTAGAAATAAGAGGACCAAATATAAATGCACCTGAAGTGGCTTTACAAGGTTTTTTGAAATCAAATAATGCAAATAGAGGCCAAATTTTTAAAAAAAAAACTGAAAAAGGAGAATTTTATTTTTTTAGAAAACCCTCAGAAAAAATTAGCACAGTTAAACTTTTTAAAGACAACATTGAAAATTTAGTAAGCAAAATACCATGGAATAAATCAATGAAATGGGGAAGTAACAGCTTATTCTGGGGAAGGCCACTGAAATCGATATTAGCTGTTTTTGATAAAAAAATTGTAGACTGCAAAATTGGGCATCTTCAAAGCTCTAACAAAACATTTGTCGATAAAGATTTAGAGGAAAATTCTAAAAAGTTTTATGATTTTAAGACGTATGAGAAATATTTTACACAAAAAAATATTATTATAAACCAAGATAAAAGAAAAGATTTTATAAGAAAAGAAATAGTCAAAGTTGAAAAAAATAAAAAAGTTAAAGTAAATTTAAATGAAAAAATTTTAGATGAGGTAACAAATTTAGTAGAAAAACCCAAAATTTTAGCTTGTGAATTTGATAAGAGGTTTTTAGAAATTCCTCACGAAATTTTAATTACTACTATGCAAACACATCAAAAATATTTTTCAACAATTGACAATAAGTTAAATTTAACAAATACATTTATAGTTGTTGCAGATGTTAATGATAGCAAAGGTCTAGTAAAAATAGGAAATCAAAGGGTTATAGATGCTAGATTAAGTGATGCAGAATTTTTTTGGAATAGAAATAAATCCCAAAATTTAGTGAAACAAATTTCGAAGTTAAAAAATATAAATTATTTTAAAGGTTTGGGATCATACTTTGATAAAATACAAAGAATGAGAAAATTGAGTGCAGTTATTTCAGATGAGTTTTTAATTAGCAAAGAGAAAATAGAAATAGCATCTTCAATCTGCAAGGTTGATCTGATGTCTGACCTCGTAAAGGAGTTTCCTGAATTACAAGGAATTATGGGAGGTTATTTTGCGAAATCTCAAGGGTTTGATAAAGAAGTGAGCCAAGCAATTTCTGAACATTATCTTCCGATTGGAATAGACAGTAAAATTCCAAAAAAACCATACAGTATAGCCTTGTCTTTAAGCGATAAAATTGACTCATTAGTAGGTTTTTTTGGAATTAATTTAAAACCATCAGGCTCGAAAGATCCTTACGCTCTTAGAAGAATGGCAATTGGTTTAGTGAGATTGATTATAGAAAATAAAAAAAAAATAAAAATTAGAGATTTATTTAGCTATACGGCTATACTTTATAAAGAACAAGGTTATGAATTTGATATAAAAAAAATTCAAAAAGAATTAGGCGAATTTATTAATGATAGATTAAAAAATTATCTAAAAGAAAAACAAATTAGACAAGATATTGTTGAAAGCTCATTTTCTTCATATGGATTAGATGAATTAAATAAGATTTATAAAAAATCTATTTTTTTAAATAAAAATATTAATAAACCATTTTGTATAGATGTTTTATCTATTTATAAAAGATCATATAATATTATTAACAGTGAAAAAATAGGAGCAGATCTTGAGGGAACAGCTGACCCAGGATTATTTAAAAATGAATATGAAAAAAACCTGTATCAAAAAATACAAGAAATAAAAAAATATTTTTTTAATTCAGGAAAAGATGAAAACTATGACCAAAGTCTCAAAATACTCTCAAGTTCAAAAATTCAATTAAATGAGTTTTTTGATAATGTAATTGTAAATGATAACGATGAGATAATTAAAAAAAATAGACTAGAACTTTTGAAAATGTTGTGTAAAAGCTTCGAAAACTATTTTAACTTTTCAAAAATAGAAGTTTAGTATGAAAAAATTTATATTTAATTTTAAGTCAAATGATGTAAAGAAAATTAAATTTCCTAAAAATATCTTAGGTGGAAAAGGTTCAAATCTCTCTCAAATGGGAAGAATGGGTTTGCCTGTTCCTCCAGGTTTTATAATATCAACCGAGGTTTGTGATTTATTTTATAAAAATAATAAAAAATTAAATTCAAAAATTTTGAAAAATATTAAAAATGAATTAAAGAATATTGAAAAAGATTCTGGTAAAAAATTTGGTGATTTAAAAAACCCCTTACTTGTGTCAGTAAGATCTGGCGCAAGAGTCTCTATGCCAGGAATGATGGATACTATACTTAATCTAGGTTTAAATGATAAAACTGTGCTATCATTAGCTAAAAGTACCTCAAATATGAGGTTTGCAAAAGATAGTTACAGGAGATTTATTCAAATGTATTCAAATGTTGTACTTGGTGTTGAAAATTATAACTTCGAGGAACTTATTGAAAACTATAAATTAACTAAAGGAGTTTTATTAGATACTGATTTAAACGAATTTGACTGGGATAGATTAATAAAAGATTTTAAAAATTTAATTAGAGAAAAGACAAAAAAGGAATTTCCCCAAAATGTTTTTGATCAGCTAATTGGTGCAATAAGTGCAGTATTTTTGTCTTGGGAAAGTCACAGGGCAAAAGTTTATAGAAAATTAAATCAAATACCCTCAGAGTGGGGTACAGCAGTAAATGTTCAATCAATGGTATTTGGAAACATGGGTAAAGATTGTGCAACAGGCGTAGTATTCACTCGAAATCCTTCTGACGGTTCTAATGAAATTTATGGAGAATATTTGATTAATGCTCAAGGAGAGGATGTTGTGGCTGGTACCAGAACTCCTCAATATATTACTAAAAAAGCTAAAATAAATGCAAAAACAAATCTTCCATCAATGGAAGAAACTATGCCATCTGCTTTTAATCAATTAAAAAAAATTTTAAAAAAATTAGAAAATCATTTTAGAGATATGCAAGATGTTGAATTTACAATTGAGAAAAATAAACTTTGGATGCTTCAAACTAGAGCTGGAAAAAGAACAGCAAAGTCTGCAGTTAAAATTGCCGTAGACATGGTTAAAGAAAAATTAATTTCAAAAAAAGAGGCAGTTTTGAGAGTAGAACCTAATTCACTAGATACTTTACTTCATCCAACTTTAGATGAAAAAGAAACTTTAACTATTATAGCTAAAGGATTACCAGCATCACCTGGAGCTGCTAGTGGCAAAGTTGTTTTCAGTTCTGATGAAGCTGAAAGATTAAATGGCATGATGCAAAATACTATTCTAGTAAGAATAGAAACATCCCCAGAAGATATTCATGGCATGCATGCTGCAAAAGGAATTTTAACCGCTAGAGGGGGCATGACTAGTCATGCTGCAGTTGTAGCAAGAGGCATGGGAAGACCTTGCGTATCTGGATCTAGCGAAATTGAAATCGATTACACTAAAAAAATATTTAAGACTAAAAATAAAGAGATAAAAGAAGGAGACGTAATAACAATCGATGGCTCAACAGGAAGAATAATTTTTGGAGAAATAAAAACAGTTAAGCCAGAAATTTCAGGTGATTTTTCAAAATTAATGAAATGGGCAGACAATTTTAGAAAATTAAAAATAAGAACTAATTCTGAAACTCCATTGGATAGCAAAACTGCCAGAGAATTTGGAGCTGAGGGAATTGGTTTGTGCAGGACGGAACACATGTTTTTTGATGAAGAAAGAATTTTATCAGTCAGACAAATGATTTTGTCAAAATCCAAAGAAGATAGATCTGCTGCCTTGTCAAAATTACTTCCTCACCAGAAAAAAGATTTTATTGATATTTTTAAAATTATGAATGGTCTGCCAGTAACAGTAAGATTATTAGACCCACCTTTGCATGAATTTTTACCTAAAAGTAATGACGAAGTAAGTGAAGTTGCTGCATCACTAAATATTCCAACAAAAGAACTTGAAATTAGAATTTCAGAACTCCATGAGCAGAATCCTATGTTAGGTCATCGAGGTTGTAGGCTTGGTATTTCATTTCCAGAAATATACGAAATGCAATGCATGGCGATATTTGAAGCGTTAATTTATTGTAAAAAAAATAAAATTAAATCAACAATGCCTGAGATAATGATACCATTGGTATCTACTGAGGCAGAAATTAAAATAATGAAAGATTTAGTAATTAAGATAGCTAGCAAAGTTCAAAAAGAAAATAAAGTCAATGTAGATTTTTTAGTTGGTACAATGATTGAGCTACCAAGAGCAGCTATTAAAGCAAAAGACATAGCTAAACATGCTGAATTTTTTAGTTTTGGAACCAATGATTTAACGCAAACTACATTTGGTATTAGCAGGGATGATAGTGGAAAGTTTTTAAATGATTATATAGAAAATAAGATATTTGATGTTGATCCATTTATATCAATAGACGATGGTGTTGGAGATTTGATCAAAATGGCATCATTAATAGGAAAAAAACAGAATAAACATTTAAAGTTAGGTATATGTGGAGAACATGGAGGTGATCCAAAAAGTATAGAATTTTGTGCAAAAACTGGTTTAGATTATGTATCTTGTTCTCCTTATAGAGTTCCTATTGCTCGACTTGCAGCAGCTCAAGCTGAAATAAAAAAATAGTAAAGAATTTTTAAATTTCCAGTTTAATGTCGATAGAATTAATACTGTGTGTTAATTCCCCAATTGATATTCTATCGACTTTTGTTTTTGCTATCCGTTTAATGTTTTTAAGGTTTACTCCACCAGAGGCTTCAGTTTCAAATCTATTATTTGCAATTTTAACAGCCTTTCTAAGGGTATTTATTTTCATATTATCAAATAAAATTCTGTCGAATTTTAGGTGATTAATTTTTTTTAATTGATTTAAATTATCTACCTCAACAGTAATTTTTTTACCATTTTTATGTTTAATTGCTTTTAATATTATTTTTTCAAAATTTTTTGATGAAGCAATATGATTGTCCTTAATTAGAAATTCATCACTCAAATTGAATCTATGATTAAACCCACCACCTAATTTTACAGCATACTTTTGTATAACTCTTAAGTTAGGTATAGTTTTTCTAGTGCAACAGATTTTGGTCTTTGCTCCAGCTTTGTTAACAAATTCACTTGTTTTTGTTGCAATTCCTGAAATAAGTGAAACAAAATTAAGCATTACTCTTTCAGCAATTAGAATATTACGTAAATTTCCCTCAATAACTGCAACAACTGTTCTTTTATTGATATTAGATCCCTCCTTTTTTTTAATTGTAAATTTAATTTTTTTATCAATTAACTTTAGTGTTTGTTTTGCAAATTCAAGGCCTCCAATTATACATTTTTGGTTACTTATCATTTTAACTTTTTTAATTAAGTTATTTTTTAATAAATTAGACGTTATATCTCCTGAAGGATAAAGATCTTCATTAAGAGCAAGTTTACAAATAGATTTTATGAAGTTTTTACTTAATTTTATTTTTGACACAGAATTTATCTGCCTATTTTTGTCATTCTTTCAACTGATTTTCTAGCTTTTTCAATTGTTTCATTGCTCATGATTATTTCATTATTTTCATTTTCTAAGCACTCTAAAATTTTTGGTAAAGTAATTCTCTTCATATGAGGGCACAAATTGCATGGTCTAATAAATTTTACATTAGGATTATCTACTTGCACATTATCACTCATAGAACATTCTGTAACCATCATAACTTTTTCGGGTTGCTTATCTTTTACATATTTGATCATACCACTTGTTGATCCAGTGAAATCACTCGCCCTGATTACGTCTGGTGGACATTCTGGATGAGCTATAACTTTTATTCCAGGGTTATTCTTTCTTATTTCGTTTATCTCAGCATCATTAAATTTTTCATGAACCTCACATGTACCTTTCCAAGAAATAATTTCTACATCAGTTTGAGAAGCGACATATTTTGCTAAATAGTCATCAGGTAAAAAAATAACTTTATTTACGTTTAATGAATTAACAATTTTTACTGCATTTGCAGATGTACAACACACATCTGTTTCAGCTTTTACATCAGCTGAGGTATTTACGTAAGATACAACTGGAACTCCAGGATTTTTTTTTTTTAATTCTCTCACATCATCACCGGTAATTGAAGAAGATAAAGAGCAACCAGCTTTCATATCTGGAAGCAAAACCTTTTTATCTGGCGACATAAGCTTTGCAGTTTCAGCCATAAAATGAACACCACACATTACAATTATATCTGCTTTTGTTTTTGCAGCTTCAATTGCTAAAGCAAGAGAATCTGCTGAAAAATCTGAAATACCATGATATATTTCAGGTGTCTGATAATTGTGAGCAAGTATAACTGCATTCTTCTTTTTTTTAAGTTCGTTTATTTTAAAAATGTATGGAGCATGTATCGACCATTCGATTTCTGGAATAGCTTTAGAAATCTTTTTATATATTGGATCAGTAGCTTTCTTAATTTCAGTTGTAAATTCCATTTCAAAAGCTTATCAACTTGAAATACTCTTGTCATTCACTTAATCTGACGCAGAAGCGGCCATGCTGAAACTGGTAGACAGGCTTGGTTGAGGGCCAAGTGGGAATTTCCCATGAGAGTTCGATTCTCTCTGGCCGCACCAAAAATGATCTTTAAAATTTGATATAACTTTTATATGTTTATTTTTAATGACCGATCAATGTATTATTTTAGCTGGAGGGGTTGGAAAAAGGCTAGGTAAAATTACAAAAAAAATACCAAAGCCACTTATAAAAATAAAAGATAATCATTTTATTGAGTATGTTATTCAGAATTTTTACAGACAAGGAATAAGGAATTTTCTAATTTTAACTTGGTACAAAAGTGAAAAATTCAAACTTAATAAAATTAAACAAGGTTTAAAAAATACAAAGATTAAAATTATCAAAGAAAAATATAAATTAGGAACAGCTGGAACTTTAAGAAATTCAATTAAATATTTAAACGAAAGTTTCTTTGTAACAAATGCAGACACACTTTTTGATATTAATATTAGAGATTTAGAATATTTCACTAACTATAATAATTCAAATATAGGTGTAGCACTTACGTCTTCCCTTTTCCACAAAAACTATTCTAGTTACAAAATTAATAAAAATAATATTGTAACAAAATATCAAATCTCAAATAGTAAAAAAAAGTTAATATGTGGAGGGATTTATTATTTTAAAAAAAAAATTATTAAAAAACTCAAATTAGAAAAATTAGATATAGATAGAGATATAATAAAAAAAAACTTTAATTTTAAAAATAAAATTACAGCCAAAATTTATAAAAATAGTTTTATAGATATTGGCTCTAAGGCTACCCTTAAAAAAGCACCTAAATTTATATATAAAAATATTATTAAACCTTGTGTTTTTTTAGATAGAGATGGCGTAATAAATGATGATCTTGGTTATGTTCATAAGCCTAGACAAATTATTTGGAGGAAAAATATATTCAAAGCTGTAAAATTTCTTAATGATAATAATTTTAGAGTTATTGTAGTTACAAATCAAGCAGGTATAGCAAAAGGAAAATTTAAGGAAAAAGATTTATTGTTTTTAACCGACTGGATTAATAAGGAGTTTATTAAAAAAGGATCTTTTATAGATTATACATATTATTGTCCCTTTCATCCAAAATCAAAAATTAAAAAATATAAAAAAAAATCAGTTCTAAGAAAACCAAATAATGGTATGATTGAAAAAGCATTTAAGGATTGGAAAATTAAAAGAAAAAAATCATTTATAATAGGAGATAAAGCTATAGATATAGCTGCAGGAAAAAAATCAAATATTAAAGCTTATTATGTAGAAAAAGATATTTTTTTACAGGTGAAAAGAATTCTTAATAATTTTTAGATGGAACAAAGTTTGGACTTGAGTAAAGTTTTACTAATTCCTTTATTCCATTTTCCAGTTTAAACTTTGCTTTAAAACCTTTTTTTTCAATTTTTTCGTTCGAAACAAAATAATCTCTTTTATCTTCATCAGTCCCTTCTTTAGATATAACATAATTAAAGTCACTAATTACCTCTTGAATTTTGTTACAAAGCTGTTCTTTTGTAAGATTAGCTTCACTTAATCCAAGATTATAAATCTCTCCTTTTATTTTTTCAAAATTCATTATTGAAAATTTAAACGCCCCAAAAATATCACTTATATGAACATAATTTCTTCGAAAATGTGGTTCAAAAACTTCTAAATATTTTTCAAAATAAGCTATATAAGTAAAATTATTTACTAATAAATCAATTCTCATTCTATCAGAAACACCAAAAACTGTTGCTAATCTAAAACTAATACTGTTAGCTCTTTCCATTATAACTTTCTCAGCCTGCACTTTTGTTCTTCCATAAAGACTAATTGGTTTTAATGGAGATTTTTCATCACAAAATTTATCTCTTTCACCTATACCATATCCACTATTACTAACTGGCATTATTACAATTTGTGAAGAGGATATTTCTTTACACATATTATCGATAGCTTGAAAATTAATCTCGTTGGTTTCATCTGGATATTTTTTGCACAGAGGTGCCCCAACCAATGCAGCTAAAGGTATTATTATGTCGTGCTTATTATATAGATTATTCATCAATATTTTATCTCTTACATCACCTTTTACATTTTTAATCTTTGATGATTGTTCAAAAAATTTTTGTTTAAAAAAAAGATTATCAAGAGAAGTTATTTCTTTAATATCATCCATTTTTGCAAAATATTTAGTTATATAACTTCCTATATACCCTGCTCCACCAGTAACTAATAATTTCATAATAAGCTCTTATTACATCAGAAATTAATAGTAGCAATAGTAAATTATATAGCTTATTTACAATTGAATATTATGATAAAATAATACAGATTTTTTAATTATTAAAAATAAAATGATTGATGTTCTTTTTATAGTTCCAAATAACTCTAAAAATATCTATCAAGGGTTGTCCTCAAAGTACTCAGCTATCGAAACACCCACTTGGGCTTTGTTATTAGCCGAGTCTTGTAGGTCAAAAAAATTTAAAGTTTCAATTCTCGATACTAATGCTGAAAATATAGATGACGAAACTAGTTTTCATAAAATTCAAAGATTAGATCCTAGGCTTATCCTTTTTGTAGTATATGGACAGAATGTTAATGCAGGTACTACAAACATGTCAGGAACAGTAAGATTAGCAAATTATTTAAAAAATAAAAATTTTGATAAACCCATATCAATTGTTGGTTCACATGTTCAAGCTTTACCTTTGGAAACATTAAAAAAAGAAAAAAGTATTGATTTTGTTTTTACAAATGAGGGTGTTTATGCTCTTCATAATTTACTAAAAACAAATATAAAAATTTCAGATTTAAAAAATATCAAAGGTATAGCTTTCAGAAATATTGATAAAATTGAAATAAATGAGCCAGAAAAAATTGTCCCTCAAGATAAATTGGATTATGATTTACCAGGTTATGCTTGGGATTTGCTGCCATTTAAAAAAAAACCATTCGATCTTTACAGGTCGCCGCTTTGGCATGCAGAGTATGATGAGAAATTCAGATCACCCTATGCAGCAATCCAAACTTCTCTAGGTTGTATGTTTGGTTGTGACTTTTGCATGATTAATATTATTAATAGAAATGATAATGAGGAAATTGGTGTAGCAAGTGATTATAGTAAGATGAGGTATTGGAGTACAGATTTTATAATAAAAGAATTTGAAAAACTCATTTCATATGGTGTGAAAACAATAAAAATTACTGACGAAATGTTTCTTTTAAATCCAAAATATTATGTGCCTTTGTGTGAAAAATTAATTGAACTTAATAAAAATGATGATCTTAAAATGTGGGCATATTCAAGAATTGATACAGTAA
>CEVN01060345.1_pt1 | contig 13512 bp, 13 predicted proteins | sample 427041 | NCBI WGS metagenome assembly CEVN01 (sample SAMEA2623463, study PRJEB7988) | marine metagenome | biome: marine biome (ENVO:00000447); feature: surface water layer (ENVO:00002042); material: "saline water (ENVO:00002010), including plankton (ENVO:xxxxxxxx)" | depth 5 m
ATATCGTCAAAGTGTCATTTATTTTAAACAAAATGTTCCTATCTATTTATTACATTATATGTAAGTTATTTTTTATTTAATCTATTTATATTTTCCTGAACAAGACCAAGAATAATTCTACATGAATCTTCACCGCAGTACGATATCATTCTTTTTTTTAGAACGTCTAATTGATTTTTGTGCATATTTATATAATTTTCATCACTCAAACTACATTGTTCTATATTTTCAACTAATGATGCTTCATCTTCACAGCGAATGTATTCATAGTCATAAATTCGACTCTTATCTTTGTGAACCCAAAAGCTTACTTTTCCACTTAATATACCCTGCAAAATAACAGTAGATCTCTCAGAAACAATAAATTTGTGGTCATAGATTTGCTTCATTAGTTCTTCATTCTTATTCAAAATATTTATATCAGTACCGCTTAAATAATTTAGCCAGTCAAAAGAGTCTCTTGGGTGAGGCCTGAAGCTTAAATTGTATCTTTTTGGATTAAATAAGTTATAAAGTTCAAAAATCTGTTCTTTAATGAGTTCGTGAAGGTTTTGATCATTTTCATATAAAGCGCTAGAACTTAAGTACAAAATACTTTTTTTGTATTCAGTTTCCATATACCCAACAGAATTAAATCTTGGAGAACCCACAGTATGAGCATTTTGAATGTAATCAATTGAATCTCTAATATAATCTCTGTACTCATCATTAAATGCTAAGTAAGTAATCTTGCTACTAGCTTTAGTTAAATTTTTTCTTATTTGAAAGGCTTTAGAAACTTTCATTAACAAATTCAAAAAAACATTAAATAACTTTGGAGATTCCTTTGATTCTTTTTCAATTTTTTCATCAGATGTTATAAACCCATTTTGTAAAATATATGAAGGCTTGTTTTGGAATGCAAAACAAGCTACAAGCTGATCAAGTAAAAAACCTCCTGGAGAAATTATTAAGGAATCATTCTTAGAAATAATGTAATCATTGCTTTCTAAAAAACTATGAAACCTAAGCAATTTTATTAAAGAGGACACCTTAGATTTATTCTCATCGCCTTTTATCTTAAAAATTTGAGGGAGCTCAATAACTTCAATGTTGTAATTATTTAAACTTTGTAAGTCTTGATTTTGTAAATTAAAAAAGCAAATTACTTTTAAGTTAAAAGTTTTTTCCTCTGGTTTCAAATATTTAGCTATTGCAAATACATTCTGCAATGCTTCTCTGTGTTTTAGACCAAACAATAAATTTATCACTGACGCAGGCTTTCTATATTTTCTAAAATAAATTCTTTTTTATTAAACTCATTTATAACTTCGCTATTAAAATCTTTAATTCTTGAATTCCTTATTAATTTACTTGAGTCATTTAATTTTGATTCTTCAAAATAGCTCTTAAAATTTTTTAGGACATCTTCAACGCCTATAAAGGTTTCTTTAACTGAGCCCATTGAAAACAAAAAGGGATTAAAATTTTTTTTAGAGATATTTGGATAACAATATTTTAATATTCTTCCCTCATCTAAATTTTTTGAGAGTTCTTGAATAGTTCCACCAACTAGGTGTAAATTATCATCAAACATTGCCCAAAAATTGCATGCAGACCCTGTGTATTGAGGAGAGATACCTATATGTAAATTGATTGTATTTTTTTTGGATAGTAAATCATATAATTCTCCTTTAATAAATGAGGAACCATAAACAATTACAAAATCACAACTAAAAAGCGGATTGATAGAATTAGGAATAGAGTTTATCTCACCTTTTTTTAGTATAATTTTGTCTTCGATATGTTGTTGCCATTCCCTTGAGTCAAACAGTGTTTCTTCTGCTTTTTGAACCGATCTAAAATAATTTTCAAAAACAGGATCCGTACTTTTATCAGATTCATTTATCTCTGAAACTTGAATAACCTCATATCCAGATTGATTTAAATATGAACCTAATGCATTGTGCCTTAAGTTATTTCCAGTAATTAATCCTATTTTCAACTTAATTTATACCATCTAATAACATTCGTGCATCTATTCTTGGAAGCTCGTATGGTGAATGCTCAATTAAATTATCAGCTCTAAAAGCAAATTTTATCCCTTTATTCTTCAAAATTTTTATCGTTGTCTCGTTGTAAGAATTTGATGGGTACGACATAATTATTGGTTCTTCTTCTGTAATACTATATAAAATATCAATATTTTTTTGTATTTCTTCTTTCTGCTCATCCTCGCTGAGGCTTTTTAAATTACTTGCATGAGAATGCGAGTGGAGGCCTATATGATGCCCCTTTTTATGTAAATTTAGAATAGATTCCTCACTCATATAGGTTTCCTTAATAAGAGAATCAACATCTGCATTATTATTTCTAATAAAATCTAAACTTAAGTCCTTATATTCATTATGAGATAAATGAAAATCTCTTATGTATCTCAGTTTTCTGTCATTAAGGGAATAAAAAGTAAACTGGCTCAGATATGATGAATCATCAAAAAGAAGATTGATTTCTGCATGTTTTTTTTCATCAATATTTTTGAATAAATATTCTAAGAAAATTTTGTTAAAATCCTCAACACTATTAAAAATTGAGGAATTTCTGAATATTCTAAGAATTTGATGTACATCAAAATCACCATTTAGGGGAGCAGTGTGAATAAAAAAGCATGCAGTAATTCTTTTCGCATTTAATATTTTAGCTCCGATTTCATATTGACTTTTTAACCCATCATCAAAGGTGATAAACAGTTTCGTTAAAATTTCTTTTTCATTTAATCCATTTAATTCACTTGCATTAGTTATATTTTCTTTTTCCTGTATAAAATCTAGGATTTTATAAAATTCTTTGTTATTTACTGAACCCTGCGTTCCTTTATCGTAATTATCATGCAAATCATGAAACATTATGGATGGAAGTTCTTTCATGTTGTAATAATAACGCAAATAATTACGTTACATCTTTTAAACCATTATCATATTTTTGATGTCAGATAATTTAATTAAATACTGTAGAGAGTGTGTAATTTCCAATCAAAGACCGAGCAGTGTCGTAGAATTCAAAAATAAACTAGAAGATGTTAAACCCATGATTAAGTTTACTAATGGTGTCTGCAGTGCTTGTATTTGGGAAAAAGAAAAGAGCAATATTGACTGGAATGAACGCCGAAATGAACTTGAATTATTGTGCGATAAATTTAGGAAAACTGATGGAACTTATGATTGCATAATTCCCGGATCCGGAGGAAAAGATAGTGCATTCACTGCTCATTTTCTTAAATATGAACTTGGCATGAATCCGCTTACTGTAACTTGGGCACCACATCAATATACAGATATAGGCTGGAAGAATTTTAAATCATGGATTGATCAAGGTGGGTTTGATAATATATTATTTCATCCAAATGGTAAAGTACATAAAAAATTGGCAAAACTTGCATTTCAAAATTTAGGACATCCTTTTCAGCCTTTTATAATTGGTCAAAAATTAACTGGTCCAAGAGCCTCCATATTGTACGATATTCCATTGATTTTTTACGGAGAAAATCAAGCTGAATATGGTAACAAAATAGAAGATAACTATAAACCGACTATGGACCTTTCTTTTTTTTCAACCGAAAACTTTTTAGATTCTACAATTTCAGGTATTCCTGTACATAAAATAATTAATGATTATAACATTCCTTTAAATGACCTCACTATGTACAGACCACTAGATCAAGAAAAAATTGATTCGGTAGGATCTGAAGTACATTATTTGAGTTATTATACGAAATGGGACCCTCAAGAAATGTATTATTATGCAGCAGAGAATACTGGCTTTAGGCCTAACCCCGTCAGGACACAAGGAACTTACAGTCGCTATGCAGGCATAGATGATGTAATAGAGTGGTTACACTTTTACATGATTTTTATAAAATTTGGGATCGGTAGAGCAACTTATGATGCTGCACAGGAAATTCGAAATCAAAAAATAACAAGAGAAGAAGGTGTTTCATTAGTGCAAAAGTATGATCATGAATTTCCAGATCAGTTTCTCAGTGATTTTTTAGATTATTTTGAAATGAACAGTGAAGAATTTTTCAATACAATTGATAAGTTTAGAAATCCTGAAATTTGGAAGAAAGACGGTGACAACTGGGAACTCAAAACTCAAGTATCTTAAATTAATTTAGAACGCACAAACTTTGTTGCAAGTTCTAGGGCCTCTTCGTTACCAACATCCATCCAAGTAGAACCAATATCGTAATAGCCAACTAAATATTCTTTATTCTGTGACAAATCGATTAAATTATCCATATCTATTTTTTCAATTTTAAAATTGCTTAAAAGTTTTTTTCTAAATAGATAAATACCTGACAGCACATTAAATTTGTGAATTGGTTTTTCTTCAATTGAAATATTGTTAGAATCATTTTCATTTACAACTCCGTAAGGTAGCTTGTAAGAATATTTTGCTGTTCCAACCGTAATGTCATTTGTTAATTCGATATGATGCTCTAAGAATTTTGTTAAGTTGGTTTCAAATAAAATATCTGAGTTAATTGCTAAAATATTATCCTCAACTTCTTTTTTCTTTATCAACTCGAACAATGAACCTGCTGTTCCTTTTGGGTTTTTTTCAAATATATAATTAAAACTATGTTGTGGTAAATTATTATCTAAATAATTTACAATTTTTTCACTTTCATGGTTTAAGGCTATAGAAATATCACTAAATCCTTGAGATGTTAAATTTTCAATTACTCTTTGTATCAATGCTTTACCATCGACTTCGATGATTGATTTAGGTATATCAGAATATTTTTCTCCCATTCTTACTCCTTTACCACCAGCAAATATAAGAACTGATACATTTTTTAAAATATCATTATTTTCAGGAGTAAAACGAATAATTTTTTCTACAGTTTTGTTTTCATTACAAATTGGAAGATGTTCAATATCATGTTCTGAAAATAGTTTTTTCCAAATACGCTTATCTTTATTTGTAGATGAATAAGGAGAAGAGTTCATTATTTTTTGAGCATTAGATGATGCTTTTAAACCACTGGAAATTAGCTCTCTTCGAATATCACCATCAGTTATGGTACCTAGAAGCCTGTTTTCTTCATCAACAACTAATAGTATTCTTTCACCACCTTTTTCCATTAGTCCTAACACACTTTCTAGACTCTCGTCCTCCGAGATTAGAAAATCTGCAATGTTATTTATTTCTTTCATAACTTCCTGTAAGTTTATGTTAATTTTACAAAAATTTTTACGAGAAAATTATTGATATAATTTTAAAATGAGGATTGTTTCAAGATTAGATATAAAAAATGATTATCTGATTAAGGGCTTAGCTCTAGAAGGCTTGAGAAAATTAGGTAACGCTAAAGATTTTGCAAAAAAATATTATGAATCTGGTATTGATGAAATTATATATATAGATACAGTTGCAAGTCTTTACAGTAGAGAAGGAATTTTTAAAATACTTATGGAGACAGTTCAAGAAGTTTTTGTTCCAATTACAGTTGGTGGTGGGATTAGGAATGTAGATGATGCATATAAATATTTTGACCATGGAGCAGATAAAATATTCGTCAACACTGCAGCTGTAGAAAATCCAAAAATCATTGATAAATTGGTAAATAATTTTGGCTCTGCAAACATCACTCTTTCTATAGAAACCATAAAAGACCAAGATAGTGAAGCTTGGGGAGTCTACACATCAAATGGTAGAGATAAATCTAACAGAGAGCTTAGTGAATGGATTTTAGAAGCCACGGAAAGAGGTGTTGGTGAAATATTTATTACCTCTGTAAATTTTGATGGTTTTCAAAAAGGTTTTGATATTGAACTAATGTCCAAGATATTATCAATTTCAAAATTACCAATAGTTTTAAGTGGTGGATTTGGTGAAATAAATCATCTCGAAAAGCTATCTCAAAAGCTGTCTGGAATTGCAATTGGTTCTAGTTTGCATTATGAAAAAGTTGAAATTTCTAAGATTAAAGATAAGTTAAAGACTATGAACTATGAAGTCAGAAATGAATAATATCTATCTATTCAATACTGGAATTTCAAACTTTTTAAGTGTTGAGTATGCATTTAAAGAACTTAATTACCAAGTAAAAAAAATAAGTAATTTTGAAGATATTACAGAAGAAAGCCTATTAGTTGTACCAGGAGTAGGCCATTTTGATAACATAATGCACAAACTAGAAGAAAGTAACTTTCAAAATATTAGATCATTAATTGATGATAAAAAACTTAATTTTTTAGGTATTTGTTTAGGGATGCAAATATTATTCGATGACTCAAGTGAGGGAAACAAGAGAGGACTAGGACTTTTGGAAGGAAGTGTTAAAAAATTAACAGATCGATTTTACGATGACGAATACATTTCAACAAATGTTGGGTGGAGAAAAGTTATATTTGAGCAACAAGAAAAGTTTTCTCAATTTAACAATAATTTCTTTTATTTTGTTCATCAATACGAAGCAGTCCCTAAAAATGAAAATGACATAATTGCATACACACAAAAATTTAACAAAAACATTGTTGCAGCTGTAAAAAAAGAGAATATTTGTGGAATACAATTTCACCCCGAAAAAAGTGGTCAAAATGGTATAAAATTCTTAAATAGTCTAATAAAAGGATTTTATGAGTAAATTAAATGCAACAGCAATTATTGCTGCAAGAGCAAACTCAAAAGGGATTAAGAATAAAAACTTACAAAACATTAACAAAAAAAATCTTGTACAAATTTCAATCGAACAATCTTTAAGAACTTGTGAGACAGTAATTTTATCTAGTGATAGTGCTGATATTAACGAAATTGGGAGACAATATGATGGCGTATTCATTATTGATAGATCTGCTGAACTTGCTAAAGATGAGACTCCAAAATTACCAGTCCTCAGAAATGCTATTGAAATTTATGAAAAAGAAGTTGGAGAATGTTCAGATATAATATTTGACTTACAGCCCACTAGTCCATTTAGAAAAGATGATTCAATTCGAAAGTCGTTTGAGCTATTTCAAAAACATGTTGATTCAACAAATTTAGTTTCAATAAGTTTGACATCATTTCATCCTTCATACAATCTTTTAGAGTTCAAAGAAAACAATGAAGTTGAGTTGTTAAACAGAACATCTAAACCAATAACTGGTAGAAATATGTTGCCTGATACTTACAAAATGGATGGCTGCATATTTATATGGAGAAAAAAAATACTTATGACCAATGAAGAAAATAGAGTTATTTTGAACAACACAATAGGATATAGAGTTTCTGAGATTGAGTCATTAGATATAGATAACCAAGAAGACTTAGATTATGCAAGGTATATATCAGAAAAATTAACTGAATAACCTTTTATATTGATTTGTTCTTCTATATTTTTTCCAAACAGATATTGGAATAAAGTTTTTCCATTTTCTCAATATTTCATTAAATCTATAATTTAAGTCCAAAGAATAATTAAAAATAAAATCCTTACGGTTGATATCTATGTTTTGTAATTTGCAATATTTTAGAAAAGAATAATTGTTTTTTAAATCATTTGAGTTTCCAATTACTAATTTTTTAGGCAGTGTGTTATTAAATGAATTCAGATTATTCATTAAATCATTGGAATTATATTCACCATCAAATTCATAATTATTATTTCTGTATAGTTCTGACAAGAAATTATCAAGCTTGTTTAAAGAATTATCTTCATATAAGTCTTTATTATCAAAGTTATTTAAGCTTGTGTCATTAATCATATCGATAACTTTTGATACACAATCATCAATATCTTCAAAAAGGGAGTACTGCTTTTCATCAATTCCATAAATTGCATTTCCTCTAAAATCTTTAAAAATAAGAATTTTAAGGCCACACAAAGCTGCTTCCCCTGTGACCTTTGCAACACCCTCCTTGATACTTGTAAATAGAAAAATCTTACTTTTATTCAGTAAGTCAATTATTTCTGTTCTATCTAAATATTCTTTTTCAGAATAGATTGTTATATTCTTTTTTTCGGGTTCTGAAAATATTTCATTAAAATTCTCTTCAAATAGATAATCAAAAGTACTTTTTTTTCGTTTTTCGTCTTCTGGAGCAACAATCATGACTTTTAAATTTGGTTTTTCTTTCATCACTTTTTTAATTATTAGGAAAAATTCTAAATACCTTTTTGCTTTCACTTTTCTTCCAATTGTTATTATGTCGTAATACTTTTCTAGATGGTTATTTTTGTAATCTTTACTCAAAAAATTTCTTGTAGTTAATTCAACTATTTCAGAGCTGGAGATTATATTTTCTGGAATAAGACCAGGGAGACTTAGATGAAAATCTATAAGTTTGTTTTTAATCACGTCATCCTCAGAAGCACCCCAGTGGACTCCAATAAAAAAATTATTTTTTAATTTTTTTAAGTATTTATTTTCTGATTTTTTATTAAATAGTACTTTATATTCTTTGTGAGAAAATATTAGAACACCTGGCGTATCACCTTTGTGAGACTTTAACTCAAAAACCATATATAAAGTTTATTGTTAAGAAAGTAAATAAGAAAGTTTTTATATAAGGATTTATTATGATTAGGTCAACAAAGCTAGTTTATAATAGAGATATGATATCAACTATTTCAAGAATTTTCTCCTCACTTTACAGAGAAGTAGTAGAAAAATTTTATTATATGTCTTGGCCAACTTCGGATTTTAAAAAAAACGGCTATGAGGTCATAGAAAATTTTTTATCCAAAGAAGAATGTGATTATTTTGTAAATCTTTCAAACTCCTTATTAAAAGAAGATAGCTATATGATTAATGACAATGCGTGGTTGACTTTAAGAAAAGACGCAGATGATGGTCTTGATACAAAAGTTGCTCAACTAAACATGCTTCAAAATGTTGACGAAAAAGCAAAAGATTTATTTAGCAATGGAGATGTTTTAAATTTATTTAGTAAAAGGATAAAAGAGGAATTGTCAATTAGATCACTATCAATAATGGTCGATCAACCTGACACTTCAACAAAAAGAAGTTGGCATGTTGATAATTTAGCTCCAGCCTCATTTAAGGCTTTCATTTATTTAACTGATGTAACAAAAAATACAAACAGCCCTTTTTCTGTGATTTCAAAATCTCACAGATGGGGATTTAGGAGATGGCTAACCTCAGTTATTAACTCATTTAGAGGTAATAAATTGTCGGACATGTTGATTTTTTCACCAAAAGGAAGAGGTACAGAGCTAACAGCTCCCAGAGGCAGTTTGATTCTTTCAAATCAGATTATTTTTCATAGGGGCTCCCCTTATCATACAGAAAATACTAGGTATATGATGGTCTTTTACTTAAGAAGAAAAAAAGACTCCAAAGAAGAATTTACACTTGGAAAACCTGAGTAATACTTTTTGAATTTTTCAGACATTTCCTTTTTTGTGTTCTTTATTTTATTCGTACTTTTGTACTACCTTTTTAATAATGCTGCCAGTCAAAATAAATTTACTTTTATCTCTAGTTTGTTTTTTTATGGCTTTTGGGATTGGAGGTTCTTATCTATACTTTTATTTTCAACATCGATGGATTATTTAATTGGATTACGTGTTGGGAACAATAAGAAATTACTCTCTTTAAGTTTCTTCATTAACTTTGCTACGTTAGGTTTTTTTAAATATTTCAATTTTTTTGTTACTAGTGTTTCTGACTTACTTGATCTAATTAATATTCCATATCAAATATCAACTCTCAAGATTATCTTGCCAATAGGAATTTCTTTTTACACATTTCAATCTTTTTCATACGTATTTGATATTGCCTATAAAAAAATAAGTCCTGAAAAAGATTTTATAACTTTTGGCTGTTTTGTTACTTTTTTTCCTCAAATTATTGCAGGACCAATAGAGAGAGCAAATAATATCATCCCTCAATTGAAATTGAATAGAATAGTAAATCTTGACAATATCATGATGGGGTGCAGTTTAGTTTTACTTGGGTTAGCAAAAAAAATATTGATCTCTGATTATTTGGCAATATATGTAAATAAAGGGTTTAATCCAGGAAATTCAGGAATCGAATTTTTAAATTTTAATTCTCTATCAACCTTCCTAGTAGTATTGGCTTTTACTTTTCAAATATATCTCGATTTTTCCTCTTATACAAATATAGCCAGAGGCATAGGGAAAGTGTTGAATATCAAACTTGTAAAAAACTTTAATTATCCATATTTGTCAAAAGACTTTCACAGTTTTTGGAGTAGTTGGCACATGTCTCTTACAAGTTGGTTTAAAGATTATTTATATATTCCATTAGGAGGAAACAGAATTAGTGAATTAATAACACAGCGGAATGTGCTATTTGTGTTTGTTGTCTCAGGATTATGGCACGGTGCAAATTATAATTTCTTAATTTGGGGATTTCTGCATGGCTGTTTTTATATAGTTGAAAATTTAAAATTCTTAAAAAGGTTTACAAACCACAGGTTGTGGCGTTATATTTCAATGTTTTTAATAATTATTTTATGGGGTATTTTTAGAGCAGAGGGACCTAACCATGCTTATTTGATGTTTATAAATATATTTAAATTTAGTTCTGAAGGTTTGAACATATTAAATAATCAGTTTTTGTATGTTTTGATATTGTCCTTTATTTTTATTTGTTTAGAAAAACAAATTGTTAAATATGGTTATAAGATCTCTACAATAATGCCTAGATTTCCAATAATTTGTGGAATTATTTTTGCAGTTTTGTTTTCAATAATTTTTATTTTTCAAGGGGAGGTTAATGAATTCGTTTATTTCCAATTCTAGAAAATTTATTGTTAGCTTATTAACTTCAATGTTGATATTCAATTTTTTGGTTTATTATTTAACAAAGGATAATCGTATTCCAGAATTTGGCACCCAAAGAGTCATGACGTCAAAAATAGTCTCATCATACAAATGGGAATTGATAAGTGACAAGAAAGATATTATCTTTTTAGGTGATAGCTCTTGTTTTTCAATGTATATACCTGACGTTAATGAATTAAATTTGTGCACCGATGGCTCATCTACACCACAGGATGATATTCTGAGAATAAGTAATTATTTTGAGAAAGAAAAATTTGAGGCTGAAAAAGTTATATTTTTACAAACTTTTACTGGCTGGATGTCAGAAAAAAATGATTTAAGATTTGACTCACCTACAAAATATAATCAACTTAGCGAAAGCTTAATAGCAAATACACCGATAGGTGTGTCGTCCCTTAAGTCTCAAATGACAGTATTCGATATTAAAGAAGTATTAAAAATAAATATCCCAATATACTCTGAAAAATCGACTCTAAAAGAAAAGTTGCAAAATAATACAATAGACTCGATAAATAATTTTGATGGAAAAAATTTATCTTACAACTCTTCAATTAGTAACGGTCATCTTGAATACATTGCTAACGAAGAAGTGACTCTAGCAGAGATAGAAAATCATTTAAATACCTACTTTCCTATAAGTTATATAAGTAAAGGTTTTGAAGATGCTTCTGTTTGTAATGTAAGTGATTATGAAAAAAAAATTGTTAACTATTTGATTCAATTATCAAAGAAATACAATTTTGATCTTATAATTGGAATATCTCCAGTTAGTTCAGAACTATCTTCAACCAAAACTTATTCAGAGTGCGTAGAGTATTTATATAATGACTTAGTAAATAGTTTTTCAAATATAAAAGTCGTTGATAGTCATAACTTTGTTTTTTCAGCAAAGGAGTCTGTATTGACTAACCATACAAATTTAGAAGCAGCAAAACGATTTACAAAATATTTTAAAGATAAATTTCTTAAATAATTTAAGTTTTTTTCCAGATATCAAACACACTAAAAATATTATTTGAGTGTAAATGGTGAGAGCCAAGAATACGTTTGTCAAAAAATTTTCTATGAACAGAAAACATTGTTTCTAAATAATTATTGGTATCCAACATTTCAATTTTGTTTAATGAAAAATTTTCACCATATTTTTTGTAAAAACCAAACGCTTGAGAAACCCTAAATACATCACTTCCATCAAATACTAAGCCCGCATTTCTTGCCTTATTGGAGTCCATAATTATTGGATTATTTTTATGAGAAATCCACTCACCGTCTAGTAAATTTTCAGAATAATATAAATTCATTTGGTAATTGTGATTATTAAGCCTCAGAGGATCTTCATTCGTCATTAGCCACCATTTATTATCTTTTTGAAAAATCATGCTGTCGGCGGCGTCTATATTATCAATTAAGACCTCTTGTAGTCTCCAGTCCAAAGGAAAGTTCTGGCATTTATACAATCTAATATCTCTATTTTTGGAGCTCTCTGGAACCATATAAATCTCGTTGTTAAATTCAAAAATATAAGGGAAAGATAAGTGAAAACTTTCTTCTAGTGCTGTTCCAAGAAATACATATCCTTTTTCAGATAGTTCGTATACATTTATTTTTGCTTTTTTTTCTGAGTAGTTAAAGCACTCTACAAAACAGAAGTTTTTATTATCTTTTTCAATTACGAAAGGATCGGCATTAAATGTACCTTCTTCGTTTTCAATAAAAATTGATTTTCTATATTCAAGATTCCCCCAAGTATTTTTTTGAAAACCAACTTGATATCTATTATTTTTATTGTTGAAATTTAAATCATTAAGTTTATTTTGAATTCTCATAAGAATATATTTTATTAACTGATAGTTTGTTGGATTTCTGTAAACTTTATCGGTGTAAGGAACATTTTTAATGAAATTAGGTAGCTTTTGATTTGTGGCTATTTTTTTCAATGTTTGTTTTAAATAAAAATATGATCTGAGATTTAATTCTGCTCTATTCAGCAACCAAGTTTTTTCTGTTGAAATTTGTCCCCTAAACAATAAGTTTCCATTATCTAAATTTTCTGTGAGCTGTTGAATTATAAACCCTGAATTTGGTTCTTTATTATACACTTCCCAAAATCCACTTGGACCACCTCTGTATTTCATATCATCTCCAAGGTGTAGTGACAGTATTCCAAATTTGTTTAAATTTAAAATTCCCCCTCTTAGTATTCTTTTATTAAATCTTAAGAGAACATCTAAGTTCAATTTTTTGAGCTCTTTCAAAGAATCTTCTTCTAATACTATGGAGATACCATTTTTTGAATATTGAGCACTGTATACGAATTTGTTGATTTCAAATTCAGTAATTTTAAATTTGTTTAATATGTTCGAATGAAGCCTACTGTTTGATAAATTTCTTTTTTCTTCATATCTCATAATCAACTTTTTAAGATAACTATTCAAATATTTTTTTATAAAACTTAAAGAAAATAGTTTTTTAATTTTCGAACTTTGAGTATTTGGCACATTATCTGCAACAAGATAGTGAGATATTTCCATTTCATTTTGGTTAGATACCCATTCTATTAACTCTTTTAGATGGCTATTAACGTATTCATTTTCTAAAATTAGACCAATTTTTAATTTATGATTCATTTGTTTTTTAATTTAATGAATTGTACCAAGTATTTATAAATGTGGCCAGAGGCAGAATCGAACTGCCGACCCCTTGTTTTTCAG
>CEVN01365314.1_pt1 | contig 13489 bp, 11 predicted proteins | sample 427041 | NCBI WGS metagenome assembly CEVN01 (sample SAMEA2623463, study PRJEB7988) | marine metagenome | biome: marine biome (ENVO:00000447); feature: surface water layer (ENVO:00002042); material: "saline water (ENVO:00002010), including plankton (ENVO:xxxxxxxx)" | depth 5 m
GTACTAATAGCTCAATTGGCTTGATTTATGCACTGAAAAAAATTTCTTGTTTAAATTTGTAAAAATTAATTTAAATCAGACTTACAGATATTGATTATTAAATAATAATACCCTGTATTAAGTTATGGTTAAATATATATTGGGCATACAGTCATATGCAAATCAAGATTCAGGCGCATGTATTCTTAAATTTGGTAAGAATATTAAACCTGAAATAATTGCGATAAGCGAAGAGAGACTTTTAAGAAAAAAATATCCTTATACCTTCCCATTGCTTTCAATAATATATTGTATGAAGCACTTTAAAATAAAAAACTTCAGACATATAAATTTAATTGTTAGTGATTGGATAAGAGTTAAAAGATGGCTTAGATCTGGACCAACATATAACTATCAAGAATTTGATTATATAAAAGAAAAATTAAACTTTGACAAAAAAAAAATTATCCAGACAGACCATCACTTAGCTCATGCAGCATCTGCATATTATTCCAGTAAATTTAAAAATTCAGCAATTTTGATAGTTGATGGAAATGGCTCTGATATTCAAACTAATAGTTATTTTCACGGAACAAAAAATAAAATAAAATTCATTGATGGATACAAAAATCATGGCATAGGCTCAGCTTATGGAGCTGTCACAAGAGAAATTCTTAATTTAGGTACTGGTGGAGAAGGAAAGACAATGGGACTAGCCCCTTATGGAAAGTATGATAAAAAAATTAAAATTCAATATACGATTGATGGAATAAAAACTGATTTTAGCAAGTTTATGTTAAGGCAACCCCATTCAGATTTGTTAAATCAAATAAATTCTAATTACAGATTACAAGTAATTAGAAAAAAAATTTCAGTTGCAAAAAAATCTAATATTCTCTCAAAAAAATATTCTAATTGGGCGTATATGATACAAAATATTACAGAAAACATATTTGCAAAACTTGGTAGAGATATTTTTAAGAAAACAAAAGCTAAAAATATTTGTTTAGCAGGAGGAGTGACTTTAAATTCTGTCGCAAATGAGGTTTTGTTTAAAAAAAATAAGTTTAAAGATATTTTTATTTTCCCGGCGTGCTCTGATGCAGGGATACCCTATGGATTATGTCTCTGGGCATATCACAATATTTATAACCAAAATCAAAGATTAAAATTTAGAAATGCTTACACAGGAATTAAATATGATAGAAAAAATATTAAAATTCTTCTAAGAAAAATTAATTTGAATTTTACCCAAACTAATCCAAAAGAAATTTCAAAATTAATATCAAGAGGCTATGTCATAGGAAATTTTTTTGGTAAAAGCGAATATGGACCAAGAGCACTTGGAAATAGAAGTATTTTAGCTGATGCAAGAGAAAAAAAAATGAGAAATCATATTAACAACAATATTAAGCATAGAGAGATTTACAGACCTTTCGCACCAGCGGTTTTAGAGAATCTTTCTTTAAAATATTTCTATGTAAAAGAATCCCCTTTTATGTTGCGCGTAACCAATTGCAAGAAAAAAAATATTATTCCTTCAGCAATACATATTGATGGAACAGCTAGGCTTCAAACTGTAAATAAAACACAAAATAAAAACTTTTATAATATTATCAATAGTTTTTATAAAATAACCGGTGTACCAATAATTTTAAATACTTCATTTAATGACGCTGGTGAACCATTGGTAGAAACACCAGTAGATGCTTTAATATCGTCAATTAAAACTAATTTAGATTATCTTGTCTTAGAGAATAATTTAATTAATTTAAAATCATTAGATTACAAAAAAAAATTAAAGTTATTAAAAAAATTATCTAAATTAAGAAATATTAAAATAGATAAAGAAATAAATTCTGCTATAAAAATAATTACAAAAAAATACTCGAAAAAAGAATTATTATCGAAAATAAAGAAAAATAATACTTTAATTAAATCTCAAATAATTAATCAACCTGTTAAATATTATAAAGATTATATTAGAAATATAAAACGTAAAGAAAAAGTAGTCATCATTGGATCAAACGATCACACTAATGTACTAATTAAACTTTTTCATAAAGAGTTTAAAAAAATTAAAGAAAATGTCCATTACTATGAAATAAAAGAAAATGATATTTATAAGATTAAAAAAAAGATAAACATTTTTAAAAATCAAAAAAGACTTAAACTGAATAAATACGATAAAATTATATTATCCACTTATCAGTATTCTGAGATTATAAAAGACAATTTAACAAAAGAAAAAGTATACAATTTTTTTAGCCCTTATGATAATTCATCAAGAAGTATTCTAGATATTTTTTTTATTAATAAATATAAAGATAAGTATAAACTACATAGCAAATTAATTTTTTAAGAGAATTTTGCTAACCCATTTATAAATCAATTTGTGTGTTTGCTCAGTCCAATGGCCATCGTTATAAAAATATAAAGAATCAGGTTTAGGATAATCATTTTTCATACGATTCAAGACTGGCTCTAAATCAAAAAAGTTTTCAATTTTATTTTCTAAATATTTACTCAGACCTATATGGGATACCACAACATCTCTTTTGATCATAAATTTTGCAGATGATTTACCACCTGTATTTTCATATGGAATAGCCCACCCCGAAGGTATTAAAAAAAAATACGCCTCTTGTTGATTTTTAAGATTTATATTTATTTGATTTATATAATTAAGAGAATTTGCAAGGCTAGTTTTATGAATTTTATTCCAACATTTTTCTTGTCTTGAAAAAAAAACATAATCCATTGTAACTTTATCTATTTTATTATTATATTTTTTTATAAAAGAACAATCATTAAAATTTTTTTCAATTAGATTATCATCAATTAACTTAAAATTTTGCTTGTCGTAAATTTCATTGGCTTTATTTTGTTTAATTTTTGATAAAGAATTTGCGATATAACTATTTTTTTTTATAAAATTTTTTAATCTACCAATTAATGACTTACTTCTTTCATCTATCTTCATAAAATTATAGTTAAAATCTTTTACTTTATTAGAAAAGTTATATGAAGAATATTTATAACTTGGCAAAAAATCATTAGTCATTAAAAAAATTAAAAATTTAGCATCGTCTTTAAAATTATTATTTTTCAAAATTCTACTATACTGATAAGGACTCCAAGACGCGTAGCCCATTTCAACTGCTTTTACATTATTTTCTCTGAAATAATTTCCGAGTCTTTTATCGACATTAATTTCGTCAGCCATAATAAAAGAATCTCCCATTATAATTATCTCAGCATCTTTTGGATTAATTTCAGGAACTTCTTTTACGTAGGGGATTTTAAAATTGTTAATTTTTGTAATTATCTTTTTAGATTTTGTCTTTTCATTTTCTAAATATCTATAGTGTTTGCTATTTTTACAATAATTATAAACAGTAATTTTGTCATAACAAATTGACTTATAAGAAAACTTGTAACCAAAATTTCGCATCATTACGTGATCTGTAATAATTATTATTGAAAATAAAATTACAATAAAATATAAAAAATTAAATTTTTTTTTCATCTATAAATCTTATTTGTTAAATCAATTAACCTTTTGTAATCATTTTGATTTACAAGTTTTTTTCTAAATTTTTCATTTAACAGGCCCTCCATTTGCTTGAAGAAACCCGGTTTATATTCTAGGTCATTTTTATAGTTAATAAATTTTTTAGATGGTTTACCAATCAAATTTCTAAGCGTGACTTTTTCTAGAGGTTTAGACTCTAAAACTTTAGTATTTGTAGTAACTTTAACTGACCAAGGACCAGGTAAATACCAAAAAGATTTATAATAACAAATGTCTCCAGATGAAAACTTGATTTCACAGCTAATTATTTTTTGTTTTTTTTGAATTTTAATCACTTCTTTCGAAAGTTTAATTATTTTTCCTCTACAAATTAAATTTATATAGTCGATAAGATGTATCGAATTTGCATACTGCCAATTTTTAATTTCCTTTTTACTAAATTGGGTAGTAGTTGGGGCCTGTTGATCAAATATTTCTAGAAATCTTTTTTCACCTTGATTTTTGTTTAATTCTCTTAACATAAATTTGGTAGATGCATAATGTCTACGATTTAAAGCTATATGTACTTTTGATTTATTTTTATTGATTAATTTTATTAATTTATTACTTTCAGAAAAAGTTAAACCCAGGGGTTTTTCAGTCAAGATTTTCCAGGGAAACCTAATACAGCTTTTCATTATTTTAAAATTGGCATCTGATGAAACGACAACAATCAAATATTCTGCTTTAGTCTCATTGAACATAGACTCAATAGAATTAAAAACTTTTTTAATTTTAAATTTCTTTTTTAATTTAATCGCATTATTTTTAGATCTATTAAAAATTCCCACTATTTTGAAATGTTTGAATTTTTTTAAAACCTCAAGATGTTTAGTCATAGTTTTACCGGCACCTATCAAACATATTTTTTTTTTATTTAAGCCCATGCATATTTTTTTTTGGATTTTATCGATTTAACACTTATTAAATGGTTTTGATTTGTCATATTAGCTGCTAATATAATTTTAATACTATAAGATGCTTCCTTTAAGTTCGTATATTTTTTTCCTGATAAAAAATTTTTTATTTGTAAAAACGTCGCTTTTTTTAAACTAACTATTTTAAATTTAAATTTTGCGGTAATTTCTGGTAATGCATATTTAGTTTTCGCAAATTTTAAATATTCTTTCTTTCTTAGCTTATAGTTACCCTTTCCATTTAAAAGATTAAAATCTACTTCTCCATACTCACATATGATTTTTATATTCCTTCCGTGTCCTTGGTCAGAAGATATGTCCATAAAAAACCTTTTGCGATTTTTAGTTTGTCCTATTACAACCCCAGATCTATCTTTAAACTTTTTGCCCCTAGGGTTAGTTGAAACTTTTTTATCCAAAAAAGAGGTAATTTTTTCGATCTTTTCATTTGTTAATATTTTTACTAAGTCAAAAATGTGAACACCATTCATAGCTAGCCCCATATTTCCTCCGGTAAAAACTATAGATGTGATTTTACCAAAGTGTTTTGATTTAATAAGATTTGACAATTTATAAAAATGGTTTTGAAAAAATGAAGTATGATTAACACAAATTTTGCACTTAAATTTTTTTTGTATTTTTTTTAAATCCCTGCAATCTTTTAATGATGTTGCTACAGGTTTTTCAATCAAAATATATTTGACTTTATTTGCGGCTGCCTTTTTTGCATATAAAGAATGATAATCCGCTGTTGTAGAAATAATTAAAAAATTGATTTCATTTTTTATCATTTTATCAAAATTGTCAAAGAAAATATTTTTTTCAGATTTAGGTAATTTTTTTTTGGTACTGGTTTTTTTATCGCAAATTCCAACAATATTTAAATTTAAACTTTTTAATACAGAATAATGCAATTGACCTATCTTTCCAAAACCAACAATTCCACATTTAATATTTTTATTATTCATAATTTAATTTTTTTTGAGTATTTTTTTTAAAATTTTTTTAAACTTTGTATTTTGATAATCATAAATATTTAATAATTGTTTAAAATTTTTGGATTTTTTCTTCCAAGTATAATTGTTTGAAGAAATTAAAAATTGAAAATTTTTTTCAATATTTTTTTGGCTATATGTGCTCGACCAAAAAGGTCCGTTTTTATTTAGTTTCGTCCCCCACAAGACATTGAAATTATAAGGTAAATTAAAGCATTTTTGGAAGTTTAAAATCATAACCTTAGCACCACGAGATATTGCCTCTAGACCCATTGCAGAATCAAAAGATAAAAAATATTTATTTTTGTCTATCACTTTATAATTACTAAACGAGTCGGTTTTTTTTTCAAAATAAAATTGTTTATCTTTCAAAATATTTTTATAGTATTTTGTCTCCTCTAACAAATTAGTTTTTTTTAAAATATAAAATTTAAGCCCATTATTTTTGCACATTTCGTAAACAGAATTTAAAACTTTTGACATTAATTTAATTTGTTTTTGTATGATTTCATTATTGTAATCAAGTCGTGAAATAGATCCAAATGCTGAAATTAAATAAAATTTTTTCTCATTTTTTTTGTATCTTTCCAATCTAACTTCATTGCTTCTAATTGATCCTATTTCATAATTCTTTGAATTAAAAAAACTTTTAAATTTTCTTGACACTACTTTTCCCCAACAAAGCACAAAATCCACTCTTAATTTTTTTTCATTCTTTATTCTTTTGAAAAAAAATTGAGCACTAAGGCCATTTTGTATTACTAATGTTTTGGTTCTAGGAAAATAATTTTTTAATTTGTAAAAAAAAACATTATTATCGATAAAAGTTATTATTAGTTTAGGTCTTACAACACTGATGTATACTAGAATATAATTTTGCATAAATGTTAAATTAAATTTAAAGTTGAAAATCATTTTATATAATACGTAAATATTTAATTCCTCATATCTTATTTGAAGAACTGAATAATTAATTTTACCAAATTTAGATAAAACAAAATCTGTTTTATGTTTATCAAAAATTAATAATTTTGAACTTTTTGGTTTTTTAAAAGATAATCTAGTTTTCAAAATATTCTTTATCAATTTTATCTCTTTTTAAAATAATGTTTCATTAAAACTAAATCTTCATAATCATCTAAATCAATAGCATTTTTACCTTTCACAACAATATGTTTAACTTTTCCGCCATGAAGAGAATTTGTATTAAATAAAGTTTTTATTTTTGTGAAGTAAATACTTCCTTGTCTTAAATATATTTCTGGGTAATTCTGCCTACCTCTAAAAGCTAATCTATGATTTTTTGAAATATAATTTACTTTATCTTTATACTTATGCATAAGCAAAGGGTGCTCTTTAACTAATTTTGACGAGATAACAGAGTCACAATGATTATTTTTAAGCATTAAAAAAGCTTTTTTAAAATCTTTTTTATTTCTAAAAGGACTGGTAGGTTGAAGAAGTAATAAAAATTTATATTTATACAAATCTTTTAAATTAGCTAATTCATTTTTTACATAATCAATAGCTCTAGTATCTTTTTTTGCAAATTTTTTTGGCCTTAATTTATCAGAAAAATTATAATATTTTTTTGCTATACTTAAATACCTTCTGCTATCAGTGCTAAATATAATTTTGTCTACAAATTCTAGTGATTTTGCAAAATTAATAGAGTAATAAATTAAAGGTTTATTATTAAATTTTTTTATATTTTTATTTTTAATGCCTTGAGATCCAGATCTTGCAGGAATTAAACAAACTACTTTTGACATTTATTTTTTTATAAAAAATTTCTTTTCAGATGAAGGTTTTATATTTTCTAAAATTTTAACAATTTTTTTACAAGAATTACCGTTGCCGTATAATATACTTTTTTTATATTTCTTCTTTTTTATTTGTTTAGATATAGCTTTAAATATTTCTTCATGATTTTCATCAACATCAATTACATTTTTCGCTCTTTCTCTAAACATTTGTCTTGATCCAATATTTACAACTGGAACTCCTAAATACGATGCCTCTCTGATTCCGCTTGACGAATTACCTATTAAGCAATTTGAATTATTTAATATTCTCAGATAATCCTCAGGTTCAAAATGTTTAAAAAAGTTTAATTTCACTTGCTTGTTCTTATCTGCAAAATCCCCAACTGTCCTTGCGATTAAGTCGGCACCAGCATCAATATTTGGCCAAAGCCAGATAATTTGATTTTTTATTTTTTTAAGTGCTCTACAGGTTTCTATTACAAGTCTCCTGTTTTCCTTATATTTCTTGGTGTCCGGATGAATAAGCACACTCACATAATCCTTCGAAAGATCGATTTTATAACCTATTCCAAAGTTATATTTTGATAAGTTAACAGGTTTTTTTAAATTTGTACTTTTTATCAAATCGATTGACGGACAACCAACATTAAAAACATTCTTCGGGTCTTCGCCCATTTGAAGTATAATCTTTTTTGATCTAGCAGTATTAGGAAAATGAAAATCTGCTAGCTTCGTTAATGAATGTCTCACCTTCTCATCAATAGAACCAGTAAGTTCTCCTCCCATAATATGACAAACAGGTATGTTCATATAACTAGCAGTTATACCTGTTGCTAATGTTTCAAATCTATCAGCACTTATCAAAACCATATCAGGTTTAATCTTGGCAAAAATTGAAGTAAGTTCTAGAATAATAAGCCCAGTTGATTTAGTCATACTAAAAATATTTTCTCCAGCTAAATGAGAATAAAATTCAAAATCTATTTTGAAACCATCTCTTTTAATTTGATCACTAGCATCACCGTATTTTGATAATATTGATGATGAGCCAGTTATTATAGACAATTTTAATTTCTTACTTTTTTTAATTTGATTTAATAATGGTTTGAGTCTTGCGTAATTAGACCTATTAATAATTACAACTGAAATTTTCTTCATCTAACATCACTCCATTTAATAAAATTATTTTTCAATATATTTTTTTTTGCTTTTTTATTTATCAATTTTTTGTAATCAAAAGCACTAATTCCTATTGATGGTTTTAAAAATTTCAAATCTTTAAAAGATATTTTTGTATATTTTGGTATATTTCTTTTTGCGACTATAGATTTACAAAAAAATCTCCTCATAATAATTTGTTTAGAATCCAATTTCTTCTTACTTACTTTACCATTAGTAATTTTATTATAATCATTATTAAATTGAGTGATCTCTTTTAATTGATCGAAGGTAATCGAAGAAGAAGTGTCTGGACCAAAAAAACTTTTATCGAATGTTACGTGGGTTTCAATTATTTTTGCACCGTATGTTATACCTGAAATAATAGAATTTTTGTTACCACTATGATCTGATATTCCAATAGGTATCTTATATCTTTTTGAAAAATGACTGATTATATTATGACCAACTTTTTCAATTGGCGATGGATAAATAGAAGTGCATTGTAAAAAAGCAAGACGTTTTTGTATTTTTTTTAAACTTTTAAATATTTTATCAATTTCCTTTTGATATGTTAGGCCAGTGCTAAGAATTATAGGCTTTTTTGAGTTAGTTTTTATATGTTCAATTAAAGGTAGATTTGTAAATTCACCTGATGCAATTTTCCAGGCATCAACACCTAAATGTTTTATTTTTTCAAAACTTTCTATAGAAAATGGAGATATAATAAATTTGAGTTTCTTTCTTTTAGCGTGCCTAATTAAGTGATCCCATTCTTTAGTCGTGAACTTTGTTCTTTTCCAATAGTCTGCCCTAGTATCATCTTGGAACGTAAATTTTTTTCTAAATATTTCAAATTTTGATGACTCTGACATCTCATCATGAATTTGAAATTTAACAGCATCAGCACCGTTTTCGCTAATTTTATCAATAAAACTTTTTGCTATACCTAAAGAACCGTCGTGGGCCAGCCCAACCTCAGCAATAATAAATGTTTTTTTAGTATACATAATGTTACTGTTTGTTCAATTATTGAACATTACAACAATTTTCTTGACTGTTCAATAGTTGAACGCTATAAATTGTTTATGGATAAGATGGATAATGACCAAGAAAACCTGGATTTATTGATCAAAATCAATAAAGGGGTCAAATCACAAAGAAAACTATCAGATGAACTTGGGTATAGTTTGGGCAAACTAAATTACTGTTTAAAGGCCTTAAAATACAAAGGTTTAATCAAAATTAAAAATTTTAGAAATAACGAAAATAAACTCAATTATATGTACATTCTGACACCAAAAGGAGTAAGTAAAAAGTCTAAATTAGCTTTAAAATTTATGCAAAGAAAAATGAAAGAATATGACGAATTAAAAAATGAAATAAAAAATACTAAAAGCAACAAACAAAAATGAGCTCAGCAAAAAAAATTTTAGTCACTGGTGGATCTGGCTTTATAGGGAGTCACATAGTAGAAAACCTAGTTAGAAAAAATCATACAGTTTGTGTAGTTGATTTATGGGAATCAAAAGAAATAAAAGATCTTAAATCAAAACATAAAAATATTACCTTTAAAAAAATAAATTTTAATCATTTCGAGGAATTCGAAAAAATTATGAAAGAGAATAATTATCTTATTCATTTAGCGGCAATTCTAGGAACATCGGAAACTATAACAACTTATGATATCGAAGACGTTGTAAGAACAAATGTTTTAGGTACAACAAAAATACTAAAGCTAGCAAAAAAATACAATTATGAAAAAGTAGTTTTGCCAACCACACCAGATGTTACTTGGTTAAATCCATATAAAATTACGAAACAGGCAGTTGAAAGAATAGCTCAACTTTTTAATAAAGAATATAATTTGAATGTTATGTGTTTAAAACTTGGAAATATTTATGGAGCCAGAGAGCGATGGTTGGATGCAAATTTAAATGCTCCCTTTAATTATCAAAAAATTATTCCAAGTTTTATTATGGATACATTAAAGAAAAACGAAATTGAAATATATGGAGATGGAAAACAAAAATCAGAATATATTTATGTTGAAGATGTTGTTGAAAGCTTTGAGAGAGCTGTGAATAAAAAAGAAAATATAGGAACCGACGTTATACACGTTGGTAGAGGAACAAATAACTCGGTAATAGATATAATAGACGCTCTTGAAAAAGCATGGAATAGAAAACTTAATAAAAAATTTGTCAAAATGAGACCAGGAGAGCATAAGATAGAAATCACATTAGATCCCAAACCTTTGAAAAAATATTTAGATTACGAATTAAAATGGTCGCTTGAAGATGGACTAAAAAAAACCATACCTTATTACGAAGAACAATTTAAATTATCAAAACAAAAGTAAAATAAGTGAGAATAAATGCTTAAGAATCTAAAATTAATTTTAGATAAAAAAGATACAAATAAAGTAATATTTATTTTTTTTCTGAATTGTTTAGTTGCCGTTTTAGAATTTTGTAGTATCGGATCAATACCAATATTAGCTAATGTTGTTATTAACTATGAAACATTTTTATCAAATATTTCGAATGAAAATATAAAAATTTTATTTTCTTCTTATTCTTTAAATGAAATAATAATATTTTCTTTTTTAATTGTTGTTTTATTATTTTTTTTAAAAAATATTTTATTGTTTTCAATTATTTATTTTGAACAAAAATTTTACAAAGGTTTAAATTATAAACTATCAAAAAAGTTTTTTGATTATTATGTTAATTCTAAATATGAATTTCACGTAAAAAATAAACCATCTGAACTAGCGAGCAATATTGACAATGAAACTATTTATGCTGTCGCTTTAGTCAATTATATTGGATTATTATTCAGAGACTCCTTAGTCGTTTTAGTGATCGCAGGTTTGTTGCTTTATGTTAATTTTTTTGTAACTTTGACAATATCTTCGGTATTTATCGTTACCTTGTTCTTTTATTACTCTCTCATAAAACCAAAATTACACATAAAATCAAAGAAAAATGTAGTTTTAAGAGAGGAAATTATAAAATTATTAAATGAGACTTTTGGATCTATCAAAGAGCTTAAGGTTTTCAAAAAAACTCATTCTCTTCAAAAACTTTACAACGCAAAAATAAATGAATTTCAAAAAAACGAATTTTTCATTCAAGTAGTTAATAAAACACCCAGATTAGTTTTCGAGGTTGTAGCTATAATGTTCCTTCTTATTCTTTTTTTATACTTGGTTTTGCAATCATATGATTTTAATTCATCTATTCCTATTTTTTCATTATTAATAGTCTCTTTTGTTCGATTAATACCAGCCTTTAATTCAATTGCTACATCGCTTAATTACATAAAAATTTGTAACCCGAGTCTCTCTAAAATTTCCAAAGGAATTCAAGAGATGACAACAAATAAAGATACAGAAATAAATTCTCAAGAAAAAAAACGAGAGAGTTTTTATGATAAAGAAAAAAGTATAGTTTTTAAAAATATAAATTTTAAGTATCCAAATAATAACCACGATATTTTAAAAAACTTATCTATCGATATCAGAAGTAAAGATCATATCGGAATAATAGGTAACACAGGTTCTGGTAAGTCTACTTTCATAAACTTAATGTTAGGGTTATTGAAACCAACGTCAGGAATGATTTCAATTGGAAATAAAAAAAATATAAATTTTTTATCAGATTATATAAATATAGGATATATTTCTCAAAATATATTCTTATTAAATACTTCAATAAAAGAAAATATATTATTTAATTTTGGCGATAGTAATGCGGAAAAAGTGGATACACAATTTTATAAAAAAGTTTTATCTGTTACGAATTTGAACGATTTTATAGAAAAATTTCCTTCAAAAGATGACACGATTATAGGTGATAACGCAATCAATGTTTCTGGGGGGCAAAAGCAAAGAATAGCTCTTGCACGAGCAATACTTAACCAACCCGATATTTTAATTTTAGACGAAGCAACTAATGCTTTAGATTACGAAACAGAAGATACTATAATGAAAAATTTATCAGAAATATTTAAAGATAAAATACTGATTATTGTTGGTCATAGACCCGGAACACTAAAGAAGTGTAAAAAAATTTATAAATTGGAAAGTGGTAATTTGCATCATATTGGTAATTACTCTGAATTTTCTGAAATAAGGAATAGGGAACTTAATGACTAAAAATAATTTTAGTTTAGTATTAACTTCTAATAAAAAATCCTTTTTTTTAAAGGACAAAAATTTACTACTTGGACATTGGTGTTTACAAGGAAATGATGAATTCTTAAAAAAAATAGATTTTACAATTAGTGATTTTGAGACTAGATACGAAGCAGAAGATTTAAATCACTACAAGGAAAATCAAAAAATTTACGAAGAATTACTAAAAGATACGATCAAAAATTTAAGTAGTTTTTACAACGTTTCTTGGGATACGAAATGCTGGACATTATTTATCGGTCCATGGATTTCAAGATATGTATTTTTGATTACAAATAGATATTTGTCACTGAAATACGTATACGAAAATTACAAGATTGAAAAAATATCTCTTGTAGAAAATCAAGATTTTTCTCTTATTACAAAAGATTTAGTGGATTTTAAACTTAAATCAAACGATGATGAGTGGAATTTAAAATTATCATCATTTATTTGGTGTAAATATATAGATCCGAATAAAAAAATTAAAAGAATTTATGTTCAACAAGAAAAAATTAGAAAATTACAGATTAAAGAAAGTAATGTAAAAAAAATACCTTCACTTTCAATTTTTGTAAGGAAATTTTTGAAGGTAATAGAGAGCTGGGTATGTAAAAAAAATAGATTATTATTTTATAGATCTTATTTTGCAGATAAACCACTGCTAATAAAAACTAACTTCAAACTCCAAAATGTGCCTTTTATATATGATTTTGATTATAAAATAGACGAAGTTAAAAATTTGAATAACTTAAGAAAAAGTGAATTTAATTCGAATATTTCTACGGAAATTGGAAAGATTTTAGTAGAAAATTTTTTTAATTTTTTACCTACCTATTACCTAGAGAGCTTTAGTGAGATAAAATATAAATTTCACAATTTATTACTACCTAATAGACCTAAAACAGTTCTATCCTCAA
>CEVN01085114.1_pt1 | contig 13474 bp, 36 predicted proteins | sample 427041 | NCBI WGS metagenome assembly CEVN01 (sample SAMEA2623463, study PRJEB7988) | marine metagenome | biome: marine biome (ENVO:00000447); feature: surface water layer (ENVO:00002042); material: "saline water (ENVO:00002010), including plankton (ENVO:xxxxxxxx)" | depth 5 m
GTTTGCCCGATTGTTGCTATGGTAATTTTACATTGCAACGTAGTCCACTTGACCAACACTTAAGAGAATCATGGGGGTGTAGTGAAAACTTTGATAGGTTTAACGAGAATATAATGGACGAGTATGACATCTATCCTGAGGAGGATAGGTTAGTTATATTCCCCTCGTGGATACCACACAGAGTAAGTGCTAACACAGGAGACGGACAGAGAATATCTATTTCATTTAACATTATAGCATACAGTAATTATTATCATGAAATTTATCCGAAGGGAAGGAATAATCCAACCCACTTATCTCTCTAGACTATACGATTTAACGTCAGGTATGAATTCCTTTCCATGGTTTTTCCTGTCTGAAGATATATCATACCCAGTAGAAGCAGTTGAATATGCAATGTCAGACCCTGACTTGAGACAGCATAATGATAAACGTAGTGTAGGATTTACTCATTTACTTTTAGATCAGGACATGGTAGAGTCGCCATATCTACCAACATTCCAAGCACTCTTAGATAATATTAGTGATGAGTTGGGTGGTGTCAGATTCTTTCGAGCTAGGTTAGCATTGCAATTAAATAATGGTAAAAAATGCCCAAATTTGCCCCATACGGATCATGAGGAAGACCACTGTAGTGCATTATTTTATCTACATGATTCATCAGGAGATACAGTATTTTATAATGAATATGATGACCCTAATGATGGCACTGTTGATGAAAGATGGCAGAGAGCAAAGACACAGAAATATACTGAATGTATGAGGGTGTCGCCAAAAGCAAATACATTGTTTGCATTTGATGGTCACCAGTTTCATGCATCATCAAATCCAACTGATAATGAATTTCGTATCATTCTCAACCTAAACTTCCACGCTAATGATGATATTTTTGGATAAAGACTGGGAGATTGATGACACACCACAATACTTTTCTAATGCTATTGAGGAAGTATATGATTGGTGTAGTTGGAGAGACGTGGAGCAATGTATCAACAACCCACAGTTTTATGAATTAGAATTTATAAAGAATGGTGAGAAGTTAAATTTGCCAGTATCACCTCGTATCTGGTCACAACCACACATCAATAAGGAAGATTGTTATAGATTATTTCAAGATGAATGTGGTATGATAATTAATAACTTTCAATTCGTAAGTAAAAAGAAACAGGAGTTGTTAGGTGGGATAGAGAGACAGTTTACAGTTGATGCAGCAATGCACGTTTATTGTGGTATAGGTGGACATGGGTCATTTAATATACATGAAGATTATGCACATAACTTTATCATTCAAGTAGAAGGAGAAACAGATTGGACAGTATATAATAATAGAGCATCATATCTAGTACCTAAGTATGAAGGTAATATTGATGAGAAGAAATTAGATGTTGCTATTGATGTTACTATGAAATCAGGAGACGTTTTGTATATCCCTGCGAGGACATATCACAGAGCAAAACCAAAAGGACAGAGACTATCTGTTAGCATACCAATGGCATCTATCATGTATGATACTCAACTGATAGGAGAGGATAGGAAGTGGTATGAAATCAATTAATCCCACACCATATATTTTTAAAGATACATTTGATTTTAAATTTGATACATTCAAATCTAAAGTTGATGAGTATATTGATGAAGCATCACAGTATGATGAGGAGACACCAGAAAAAGATGGTGGCATATCAACTGTAGTTATTAGTAAGAGGTATCCACCACATTCATGGGAAGAAATGCAACCATTCTTAGAGTGGATGTACCCTAGAATCAATGAGATATGGGATATATGGGATTGTAAACCTATGGAGAAATACCTATCAGATTCATGGGTAAATAAACACCCAAAAAATGCCCATACTTGCCCGCATCATCATCAAAATGTCACAGTTGCAGTTGCTTGTTATCTAAATGCACCACCTAATAGTGGTAACTTATTAATTAAGACACCACTCGAAGTCCATAAGTATAGCGAACCTCTATTACATGACTATTATGATATGGAAAGAGACTGGAAAACTATAGAAGTAAATACTAATGACGTTTTGTTTTTTCCTGGGTGGTTGACACACAAAACAGGAGTCAACAAAGTAGATGAGGACAGATATGTCGTCTCTTTAAATATCATGGGAGTCTATACAAGATGAGTTATTACACAGACAACAAATTAAATGTATATGATACTAATTTAATTAGTGAAGAGTTATTTGAAGAGGTTGTTATGTTACCTTATCAGTTTACGAGGACTGATAATGTGCCAACAAGAGAAAATCCTAACTTAGAGTTAGAGGGTATGTATTGGACACATCAATTCTATAACTTCACACCCATTGATGACCCTGATTATTTTCAAAATCCTGGGATACAAGGTAGTGACAATAAGTTATACTTAGATGTGTTAACTTATCTAGAAACAAAGATACCAAATCTACCACCACGAGAGCATTTATACTCGTCTTATGTTAATGTTTTAAAGTATGGAAATTCCCCAGGAATTCATGTAGATGCACCTTACTTTGTAGAAGAAAATAGGACAATATTAGTATATCTTAACCCAGTATGGAATCCACAATGGGGTGGAGAGACAATATTCTTTGATAATGACTTAGACAGTAGGAGAGCGATACAACCAAGAGCAGGGAGAGTCGTAGTTTTTGATGGTAGAATCCCACACACAGGAAGGACATCAACTATTAAATTTCTATATAATAGGTATGTGTTGGCATATAAGTATATGACACCAGAAACCAGACAAAAATTATTCACAGACCACGAAATGAATAATATGCCACCAGTTATGGATAATGGCATTGCAGGTTTTAATCCCAACACAGTAAGAGACATTTGGAAAAATATAAGTTAAAATGTTAAATAGTAATACCTATGATAGGGGAGTCATGTATTCTTTAAAATCACAACTACTTGGGAGACCAGAGAAAGACCTTTTAAGGAAGGCATTATTCTTGTATCAAAAGAATCTATATGAAAAGGTTGGAGATTTACCAGAAAGTCAAAGAGATTTAATTTCAGAGATAGCGGACAAGTTGAATCTAAAATACTAGATGACCATACCTATTTTCTTATCAGAGGCAATTCCGTTGGAAATTAGAAACATTTTAAAATCTCTCGAAATTGGTATGCCTGTCAGGTTTAGAAGTGACGAGGGAGAAATATCATTTATATGTGAAGAATACATATGTATAAATGTTAGGAGCATACCAGATGAGAATAGTAGATATGGATACAGAGGAGTAAATGTAATATGTCGTCAATGTGATTGGGACGAACTTGAGATAGAAGATACACACTTCCAAAATAAAAAGAATTATAAGGGAAATACCAATGACCACCCAGGAAATGAGTTGTTACCACCTATGAATGAGAGATAGGACAGTTGACAAAGTGTCACACACCTCTACACACAGCATGAAAAGTCGTGTATTATAATAATATAAATCACACAGAAACATGACTATTAATTCAGTAGCAAAGACAAACACAGATACAACAGCAAAGATTGTTAGAGACTTAGAGAAACTAACAACATGGACTATTATCGAAACAAACAAGTATCTTGAGACATTTGAAATCTATGGTAAGACACTACAAGATTACAAAGATACTATGAATACAGCAGACTTCACTAAGTTTTTCCAGTATATTGTGAATGATGTTATTGAAGCAGGCATTAAGAAACTAGGTATCAATGGTGTTAGAGAAGAGGTATCAGGTTATGACTACAAGTTTCATGACACACCAGTAGAGTTTAAACTCATGGGTGGAGAGAGCAAATCATCATTTGCTACTGGTAACAAGACTTCTCACTTCGGTGGTGCAAAGACTAACTTAGTATGGTCAATCAAATATACTTTCAATAACAACAAGATTGATAGTTTTGGTATGGTTGTTATCGATACTGACCTAACAGAGTCAAACGTATGGAAGTCATCATCAGGTAGGAAGGATTCATTCTCTACACTTGAGTTACTCAATGATGAAGAGGGTTGCATACTATCTCAGTATGGTAAAATCAAGAAAGCAGTTAAGAAACTACACTTCTTACCACTACCTACTGACATACTGGTTGCATACTACAAGTAATTGTGGTATAATTCAGAGGTTACAACAGTTTATGGAATTGAATAAAACCTATAATATGAATTGCATTGAGGGGTTAAATCAACTCAATGCAAATTCTGTTGACTTATGTGTTACAAGTCCACCTTATGATGATATGAGGACTTACAACGATAGTAGTAAGTGGGATTTTAACGTATTCAAAGATGTTGCACAGGCATTGACCAGAGTATTAAAAGATGGTGGTGTCATTATGTGGAATGTGGGAGACGCTACGATAGATGGTAGCGAGAGCGGTAGCAGTTTTAGACAAGCACTATATTTTAAAGATGAGTGTGGTTTAAGATTACATGACACTATGATATACGAAAAGACAGGTATAGCATTCGCTAGTGGGTCGAAGTCTGTTAGATATAGTCAGGCATTTGAATATTGTTTTATATTATCTAAGGGGAGACCAAAAACTGTTAATATTATTATGGATAAACCTAATAAATGGGCAGGGTCAACATCATGGGGTAAAGCAAGAAGTAGAGGGAAAGATGGAGAGTTAATTATTAGAGAAAATAAAACTAATCCTATTAAGGAATTCGGAGCAAGAAATAATATATGGAGAATTAAGAATTGTGGAGGATTTGGACAGACTAACAAGAATTCATATAAACACCCTGCTACAATGCCTGAGGAGTTGGCAAGAGGACATATTCAGACATGGAGTAATGAAGGGGATTTGGTTGTTGACCCATTCATGGGTAGTGGCACAACAGCACAAATAAGTATAGAAGAGAATAGAGACTTTATAGGATTTGAGATTGACCCTACCTACCATAAAATGTGTGAGGATAGGGTAAGACCATTGCAAGATAATCTATTGACAAGATTATGTTAAGACAAAAATGTAGAGTCACACCCAAGAGTGACAAAGCAAAGCATACATATGCTACATACTTAAATAGCAACTCTATAGTCCATATAGAGCATAAACGTAGGCACAGATGGTTTTTAAGTGCTATACATAACCCAGACTATTGGTTTTGGGTAGATGTGCCAACAGATGAAAATTGGGATTATCAGGAGATTACATCATGAGACATGGAGCAGATTTAGATTCACTAGATGGGAGACCACAGCAACAACAACGATTTACTTGTTGGCATTGTAATAGTGAATTAATATGGGGAGCAGATTTCGATATGGAAGATATAAATGATGGAGAGGAGTCAGAGTATGATTTCTACTCTACATTTACTTGCCCTACTTGTGAGTCTTATACAGAGGTCTATCACAAATGTCAGTAGGAGACGAAGCAGAGAAGAAAGCAAAAGAATTGCTAGATAAACTACACAAATATAATAATAGTATCTTAGGGAGTGATAACCTAGAGGATTCTATTATTGATAGAGTCAATTCAGCAAAAGAATTAAAAGATATACTGGACAAAGCAAGAGAGCAACAACTCAAAGCGAAACAGGATTATCTAAACAATGAAACTTAGAGGTATGGATTACAGAGTAGTTGATGACTATTTTCCTGAGTGGATAGTTAGTCAGGTGTCAGAGTATTTTGAAAATTTCCCAGTATCATATAGTAATAGCAGTAAACTAACGTATGGCGAGGGGAGTAGATTCTTTGGCAATATGTTAATGACAAATGATGAGTGGACAATTCCACCAGAGTTGCAATCATGGTTTATTCCCTATCTTACTGGTAGCATAGTAAATGATATATGTAAAGACAAAGCAACAAATGTGCATAGAGTATTAGTCAATGGACAAGTTAAGGGGCAAGATGGAGTGCAACACAGAGATTGTGATTCTAGAGACGAGAAAATGCTATCAGTAATATATCATGCTCATGGTAGTAGTGGAGACACAGTTGTAGGAGTGGACAGAATACCATTTAAAGAAGGGAGACTTGTTATATTTGATTCATACGAGGAGCATAGAGGGGAAGCACCAAAAGAAGGATATAGAGTTAGTTTAGGTATGATGTTTACTTGTCAAGATGAGTTTCATGTACCAGGTGAATAACTGTCACATTGATTTGCCATATAATGCTATTTGTGTTAATATATTAATGGGGAAACAAACCCACACATAATAAGACTTTCAAGGTAGCGGATACCCAGAGGAATACGCTTTTAAGTAGAACTTAAGCATATGTGTCGGTTTTGTTTCCTCTCGCTAACATTCTTACTAAATAAAAAACAATGACAATACCCCAATACGATTTCCCACATAGTCCAATACTATTAATAGGTTTTGGTGGTATTTTCTTCACGCTAGTTTTGTTATATTTCACAAATAGAGCGTATTTCAATAGTCCACTTAATAGAGATAGACCTAATGGTAAAGCATAGCACACCTGATGTAGTTTGTATGAAAACGTCAAAAGTTTCAAACATAATTACACAGTTAAGGAGAGCAATGGAGATACAAGAGAATGCAGACCACACAAATGATTCTCATGGGTGTGACTCATTACAGTTTGCAGTAAACTACACTAATCAGGTATTACTTGATTGTATTAATGATTTAAAGAGAGATTTAGATATGCACGAATTAACATTTAAAGATTATCAATACGACCTATGAAACCATATTTGCTATACATTTTTATAGGACTTGTTTTCCTTAGTCTCATTCGAGGAACACTTAAGATTGATAGGAATGAGAGAAATCAGAGATTATCTGATGAATTATGTAAAATTGACACAGACTATTGTATCAAGTAACCAATTCAACAACTGTCACAACCTCTAATGCGTAACAACGTGTTAGAGGTTATTATATTATTAGTTAAAGTTTATTAATGCCAATTAGGTTGAGACCACATCAAGAGAGTGCATTGAAATCAATGCAGTTATCTCATCATGGTCAGATTATTGTGCCTACAGGTGGCGGTAAAACTTTCATAATGATACAGCACGCTAAGGAATTGCTCAAGGGTAATTTCAAAACTGTTGTTGTAGTCGCCCCTCGTATTCTACTAGCAAATCAGTTATCTAACGATTTTCTAGAGCATATTGATAATGTTGATGTCTTACATGTTCATAGTGGAGAGACACATCATACTAGCACAACTAAAACTGACGAAATTGAAGAGTGGCACTTAGGAAGTGTCAAGAATCAAATCATCTTCACAACATATCATTCATTACATAAAATCACATCTAGTCCTAGTATTGAAGTTAGTGTGATGTATTGTGATGAAGCACACAACAGTTGCAGTAAGCAATTCTTTGATGCAGTAAAAGATATGACTATGATATGTGAGAGAAAGTATTTTTTCACAGCAACACCTCGTATATCATATAAGCATGAAAGAGGTATGAATAACCATAAGGTTTTTGGTCATGTAATTGAGAATGTGCCTGCACCTACTCTTATTGACAATGGTAGCATCATACCACCTACTATAGTGCCATTTACAACGTCACATGATGTTGACAAGAAGAATAGACATCTAGTCCACAGCGATACAGTAACTGATATTCTTGATGACCTAGACATTGAGTCATCATCTAAAGTATTAGTTGCAGTTCCTAGTAGCAATATACTTAGGAATATGCTAGTAGAGACAGATATATTGCCCCAACTTGCCGAGCGTGGGTATAACGTATTACACATAACAAGTAAGTTAGGAGCATATGTCAATCACACTAAAGTGAATAGAGAAACATTCTTTGATACTCTTACATCATGGGGTAAAGACCCACTCAAGAAATTTATTATATTTCACTATTCTATTTTGAGTGAAGGTATCAATGTAAGTGGATTAACCCATTGTATTCTATTGAGAAATCAGAGTGTAGTATCAATGGCACAAACTGTTGGTAGAGTTATCAGGTTACACCCTGATGATGCTAATGACATTGCTAATGGTGTTATACCTCGAGGACAGTTGCAACTGTATCGTAAACCAACTGGTTATGTAACTATACCTATTCATAAGAATCATGGTAAGAGGACTCTAACCAGATTACAAAGAGTTGTAGATGAGATATTCATTCAAGGTATCCCTGCAACCGCTTATGTGGGGTAAATGTGTGACACTTGTATTAGTGTCACATTATCCTACACGTTGCATCAAAAATGATGTATATTAAATATATCAGGTTAATGCTTACATTCACAAGTGCTAAGGGATACCTTTAACCTGATAATCATTTTATCGGACAATTCAATGCCAATTATCAAATTGACAATAGAAGAGCATCAATCACTCACACAATTATTATCACACCCTAAAACAGACAAATACAGGAGTGATAGATTTGACACAGATACTTTTGACTCAATGACAGATAAAGTATTTGATGCAGTAAACAATTTAACAGTAGAGGACTTTTAAATGAAATTTATAGTAAAAGACATTGACCTCTATCTATCAGAAGTTGGAGACGGAGACCCAGATTTGCAATTCACAAAACAAGAAGAGTATGTGATGCACAGAAGATGTCTAGGTAGATGGACAGCAAGAAATGAAAAACACTTAAAAGAAAGAATTTTTGATTTCATAGGTTATCATGTAGAGTTTATTGACTACGAGGTAAAAGCATGAAAACAACACCAAAAGAAAAAATGATAATCAATCTCATGGAAGAGGTTATCAACATTCTTTCAACTTGTAAACATCTATCAGACCCAGAGTTTGCTATGTATGAAGTTATGAAAGATGCAGTTGACAAAGAAGTTTACTACCCACTATATGACAGTTAGATTACTGTCACATCATTTTACCAGTAGCATCAAAACTACACTATAATAATAATATAAACAAACGAGGATTTTATGTCATCACTACATCACGAAGCATTACTCGAAACTTGTTATGATGAGTCATGGGAAGATTATCGTAAAGAGCATAATCTAACTGATGACCAGTTATATGCACTCGAGCAAAACTCTCAGTATGGTTACCTACCAGTAATTGCAGAGGAAGCAACACGCAGATTCGAGGAGTTATGTCAATGAATAGAGACTACATGGCAAATATGCTATTCAACATTAATGACGTTGTTGAAACTATCAAGGGTCATTCAATCAATAATGACATCATAGAAGAATATGATGAAAGTCAATTTGATGAAACACCAAAAACATTAATGGATATTCCAAAAGATTGGGAAGGGTCATCTATTACTATTGGCGATTGTCTTTTAGATTTACAGACTCACATTAATGAGTTATACAGTTATTTTTCAGAGGTATCACAATGAAGTTATCAAGAAATCAAATTGATATTATTCTATTAGCACTTGACAATTCAGTTAAGTATGCTGACTCAGAATATATTGAAGCAGTTAACTCTATTGTAGAAGAATTATCAATTTATAGGGAGTTAGCAGTATGAATAAGTATGAAATCACATGGGATGAGCAATACCATCTTATTAAATTATATGATTTACTAAGAGATACTGGTATGATAGATGACCTACCTAAGGAAATCGAAACATTCTTTGAAAAATTAATGGATTAATTACTATGTTTACTAAAGAAGAGTTATTTTACATTGTTGATTGTCTTGACCAAGACTATTACAACATTAAAGACATTGAAGATTTAGAGTTGCAACGAGCAGAATTATCCAAAAATGCCCGCATATGCTCTATATTGCACGATTTAATTGATAAAGAAGTAGCAAAAGAAGAAAAGATAAAGAAGGCACAAAGTAAGCAACCAACTATGGAGTGGTAACTATGGAGCAACTAGCAGTATGGTTAACAACTGATGAAATCATTGAAATTACTGATTCAATTCAATGGATAGCAGAAGATACAGATAAAGAAGTCCAAGAGAATAATAAAGACTTAATTAACGCTTATCACAAACTTACTAAACAACTCAAAGATTATCATGAAGCAAGAGCAGAATTCATTAACAAGTCAACAACTAAGTGAATTAAGAGAATTATTTGTTGATAGGTATATTGACAATATGTCAACTAAAGACTTAGTTGAATATGTATATAATGATATGACCCAATACGTTGAGAGTCAATCTGATGAAGCATTTATCAAAGATTGTAAAGACTACTGGGAAGATGATTATGACATAATTCTGGAAGAAGTCAACGAGATATGTGACAGTTTAAATAGTGCCACATAATGCCACACATAGCGTAAAATCATTGCTATTATAATAATATAAATCACTCACACTAAAATGATTTACAGCGATTCACTAGATTTCTTATGTGACATTTACGAAGTCTATCTAACAGAAAACTCACTTCCTAAATTGAGTGCTGATGAGCAAGATTTATCAGCAATGACAGTTGAGCAAGGCGAGTGGATTCAAAACTTTTCTAATCTATGGGAGAAAGTCCAAAATGCAGAATAACCCTAAAGTAAAAATTCTAGAAGTCAAGGATAATTCATTTGACATCTATGAATTGCTATCTAGAAGAGATAGAGCAACGATTAATGAAATCATACTTGAAACAATAGCATCAAAAGGTTATGATGTAAACAACTTTGATTACGATTTACGAGGTTTTGTATTATGAGAACTTACATATTCAAAGATTATCTAAATGATAAGCATGGCAAGTTTTTACCACTTCAGACAATAGAGAGCGAAGAATTTGGTAGGCACTTTTTTATTGATATTGCATTTGAGTTTATATCCGCCCCTAGTCTCAAATCTGGTGGTTATGATGAAACACAGTTGGATTACGTCAGCAACTGGACAGACTTAGAAGGTGTTAACCTTAATGAATTACTTGGCATTTATAGGGATTTGACTTGGCAAGAAAATCAGGATAATAAAGACAAAGCACATTCTGATATGTGCGAATATATGGAAGCAGTTGAAAATGGAGAAATTGAGTATCTATGAGCAAAATTGCAACCACTCTTGTGACAGTTGTATTAGTGGCACACACTTTCACACATAGCATAAATTTACCACTATACTATTAATATAGCAATCAAGGAATTATGACACCTCTTTCAATTCTCACAGCACACAGACAACTTGACGATTTCGTTAACTACGTTGATTCATTCTATGGTCAGAATGACCCAATATATCCACTATACTACGAGGGGCAACCATTAACTAAGGAAGATATTAGACACGCTTCAATAGTATATCTTGATAGATGTCAAGATGATGATTTTGAAAATTGTGTATGGGGAGACGGAGATTCTCTAGACAGAGAGAGAGTAAGGGATATTTTAACAGATAAGTTTAATTACTCTTATTCTGTTTTAACATCATTCAATAAGGGGAATTGGTCATAATGTGCAGACCTTGGGATAAATCACGCTTCACAGAGTATAATGACTTAATGAAGCATTCAAAGAAATTTGAAGTAATTGAAGATAGTGACTATAAAGTTACTATTGACTATGAAAATCTAACAACTACATTCGAGGTAAAGTAATGTCAAACAAAATTATTGAAGAATTCACAAGAGAAGAGTATCAACTCTTATATGACTCATTTAAAAATTATAGAGTTTATATGAGTGATGAGCAAGAAGTCTTAAGCGAGAAAATTCTAGATAAAGTATTTTATCCATCTTTCGATAAGCAAACTGATTTAAGGTTAGTCAAGTGAATTCTAGACAATACCACACAGTAACGCATATTGGTGTATCTGATACAGTAGAATATCAAAACTCAATATATCAAGTTTTGATAAACTACATATCAGGCGAGACAGATAAGACAGGATACACACCTCTATTCAATCGCACGATTCTCATTGATGAGACAGGCAAAAGAGTAACGTGTCACAATTACAAACAACTTAGGAGACTAGATTAATGAAGTGGCAACAGTTGATAGAATTAGATGGTTACATTAACCTATGGGAAGTAATCCCAGAGGATAAACATTCAAAACTTGCTAACCTGATATGGGAAGCACTTGATGAAGAGGGAATTACATTAACACAAGATGCAGAATTAAGCATTAGGGTGTATGACAGTTATGATAGTGTCACACACTTTGACCAGTAGCATGAAATATGGTGTATTATAATAATATAAACAAATTAATTAATCATCATGGATTGTTACCAAGAGAGAATCATCAAAGCAATTAACCACAGAGAAAGTTGCTCATTAAGAAACAACACTATGATGCATAACTCACATCAGACAGGCAACGATTTCACTAGCAAGTTATTTGTTAATGATGAAGAGATAGCAACAATTTTCTATACTCATGCATGGGATGACCCAAGCAGAAATACACATGGTGGCACATTACTTTATAATGAGTTTGACCACTCAGGCAAAGGCGATTATGCATATATCAGAGCGATAGAAAACGATACATGGGAGATAGACGAAATTTCATTCAATGAGACAGCAATAGCAAGAGTTTTAGGAAGCAATGCAGTAAGATACCGCAATTTTCTAACTAAGCACTATGTTGAGCAAGGTGTCAAGGTTAAAAACGTAAGATATGTGACAGTTTAATTACTGTCACACCTTTTCCCCAGTAGCATCAAAACTACACTATAATAAGAGTAATTCAACAAAGCACTATCATGAAAAAAGGATTAAACATTGAAGTGACCAACTCACAATATGAGTTTTTATATGACCTCGTAATGATGGCATATGAGTTAGATGTCCCAGAGCAAAAGGGGTGGGATATGCAAACTTTCGATAATCTAGTCGATAATGTTTGTCAAGCAAAAGAGACTTATCTCTCAAACACAGTAAGGGGAGTTTAAGCAATGCATGATTACGAAATCATTTTTGAAGATTTAGTTTCCCAACTACAGGAAGCAGGATTTGAAATCAACCAAAATGCACTTGACGTATGCAACATTAGGGCAACTCAAATTGCATGGGGAGAGTATAGGGAGAGAGCAAACCAAGTTTATCAAGGGGCATGAGCATGACAGTTAAGGAAGAAATTTTTGACCAAATCGAAGAATTGAATTGTAGTTTAAGAGAATTAACCGATTATGAATTAGTGGATTGTAGGCAAGCACTTATTAACAGGACTAACATATTAATGGGATTAATGGAAGAATTGTGTGACAGTTAGATTAGTGTCACACAGTTTCCCCAGTAGCATGAAAAATGCACTATTATAATAATATAAATCAAATACCTAAGAAACATGAAAAAAGTCAATCCAAACAAAACTTATAACGTGACTTTCGTTAAGGGGAGACCAAGCACTTTAATCAAGGGGAGAGTAATAAACAACTGTATTGAAAAGGCATGGAGCGATTTGTATTTTGGTGTTGATGTAGCAACTATTGACCCAGATGAAGCACAGGCAAAAATGGAAGTTGCTACACTAGAGCATATCTACAGATATGTGCAAAGCAACCTCTAAATGTGACAGTCGGGAAAGTGGCACAAACTTTCCCCAGTAGCATCAAAACTACACTATAATAAGAGTAACAAACAAACAAAGGAGTTTT
>CEVN01051961.1_pt1 | contig 13428 bp, 15 predicted proteins | sample 427041 | NCBI WGS metagenome assembly CEVN01 (sample SAMEA2623463, study PRJEB7988) | marine metagenome | biome: marine biome (ENVO:00000447); feature: surface water layer (ENVO:00002042); material: "saline water (ENVO:00002010), including plankton (ENVO:xxxxxxxx)" | depth 5 m
GCAGGTATTATCACTACGATATTTTTTTTATCATCCATGGATATTTTTTAAAGTTTTTATTTTATTTTCACCAATTAAACCATTTACAAATTCTTTTTCTAGAATATTATTATGCTTTTGTCCTTTTTTAATAATATTATTTTTAATTAATAATTTACTGAATGAATTATCATAATAATGAGCTTTAGAGTCTTGAAAAAAATCAAAGCCGTGAATAATAACTTTATTATAATTCTTAACAGCCCACAAAATAGAATATAACCCTGTTGTCAATCTATTGTATCCAACTTGATTTTCAAAATATTGAATATCAGATAATGAAACTGTAGTGTAATGTTCTTTATCTAACTTCAATCGCTTAGATACATGTCCATTTAAATCAGATTGTTTTTTTAGAATGATTTGAGATGGCATTAATACAATTATATTAGAATATTTAGCAGTTTGTAATTTTAGTTTGCTATTTGCTCCATTAAACCAAATATCAGTCTTACGTCCAATTTGTTTTTCAAAACCTTTTGTTTGGTAATTATTGATTCGAGCAACTAGAGGATGCTTATCAATAAAATCACCGTAATCATTTTTAAGAATAGATTCACCATTAGCAATAATCAATATCTCTTTTTTACCTGACATTATTTCTATATAATTTTTTTCCACTTAAATTCTAGATTATAATCCCTTGTTGGTCCATCTGTTCTTCCATCAGGATAAACACCATAATATTTAGTTATCATTATAATACAATTACCTTCTGGATTGCTAAAGTAGAATACTCTATTATCTTCAGCCATTTTCTCAAGAACATCTCTTTTGCCATCCGGTGATTTATCTGTTTGAAATATATCTGTTTCATACATTATATTTCCCCAATCTTGGTTATATTCATTTGTTGAATTGAATAGAGCTTCTCCATTACCAACATACTTAATTCCATACTTGCCATTATTTCGTTTAAATTTTTCCTCAAATTTTTTAGGAATTTCAAATTCAGGGTCTCCTGGTTCAATCCAATATAAATATTTTTCTCCAGGATGATCTCCTCCATCATTGGCTGGCGTTATTTCTCCAGTTGAAGGACTAAACCAAACAGCTGGGTATTTATCATAAGATGCTTTGGATATTTCTATTGTTTTTGAAAGTGAATTTTCTGCATCTATATCATTACTCGATGACATATTTATAGATACTACTACTAATGCTATTATTGCTACAGAAATCATTGCATATTTGTTGTTTATCATTATATCTCCTTTTATTAGTATAAAATATCAAGTCTGTTAACTTTGTATAACACTTTTATAATATCAATATGATTTTTAGTTGTGACTTTAAAATTTTTTTCTGAACCTTCAATAAATTTAATTTCTGCTTTGGGATTATATTTTAGTAGGACTTGAAGATCGTCTGTTTTTTCATCTTCTTGGTTTTTATACGCATCAATTATCATATCATATTTAAATGCTTGAGGCGTTTGAACTAGTCTGATTTTTTCTCTATTTATAAAATCTATATCTTTAGATGAGTTAAAATATATAGAAGTATCTTTACTTGGAATAATTGGAATAACTGAATCATAACTATCTAAATATTCTATACATGAATCATAAATTTCTTCTGATACAAATGGTCTTGCAGCATCGTGAATTAAAACTTTTTCACATTTTGATGAGCAGGCTTGCAGTCCTAGATAAGAAGATTCTGATCTAGTATATCCTCCCTTTACAACTTTGCAAGTAACATTTATATTAGTAGATGATAACTCTTTTTCAATTGTATCTTTCCATTCAATGGGAGCAACAATGATAACTTCATCAAAATTTATATTTTTAACATTAGTATATGGATACTGCAAATACATCAGTCGAGTCTTTTTCTCGCCATCTAACTCAATGAATTGCTTTGGAATATGTTGCTGAGCTCTTTTGCCAGAGCCACCAGCAAGTAAAATTAAGCTATTCACTTTGCCCCTTAAATTGAAGTTGGTATAAATTTTTATAGGTTTTGCTACTATTAATTAAGTCATCATGCTTTCCAGAATCAACAATTTCTCCATTTTCAAAAACTAGAATTTTATCAGCATTAATTATTGTGGATAATCTGTGAGCAATAACGATTACGGTCCTGTCTTTTACTAACTCATCTATTGCATTTTTAACTTTCTTTTCTGCCTCACTATCCAATGAAGATGTCGCTTCGTCCATAATCAAAATTTTAGGATTTCTAAATATTGCGCGTGCTATTGATAATCTTTGTTTTTGGCCTCCTGAAAGCTTTGTTCCTCTTTCTCCAACTATGGTATCAAAGCCATCAGGCAGTTCATTGATAAATTCAATGGCATTAGCTGCTTCTGCTGCTCTTTTTATACCTTCAAGTGAAGCATTCTCTACTCCATAACTTATATTATTTTTAACACTATCATTAAATAATATTATATCTTGAGGGACTATCCCTATTTGCTTTCTGATAGATTCCTTTGAAATATTTTTTATATCTTCATTATCAAATTTAATAACTCCTTCATTGGTGTTAAAGAAACGCATAATTAAATCTATAGTCGTGGATTTACCTGCTCCACTTTCACCAATCAATGCAATATAGTCCCCTTTGTTGATTTCAAAATTAATATTTTTTAAAGCAGGTTTTTTACTACCCTCATAAGTGAAACATACATTTTCAAATTCTATTGATGAATTAAAATCTCCAGCCTCAGAAACATTATTTTCATCTTGATTATTAAGATTGACGTCTAGTATTGAGAAGACTCTCTCTGATGATGCGATTCCTTGCTGCATTACAGATGCAACATTAGTTAGTTTTCTTACAGGTTGGAGCATGGCAAACAAGAATATGATGAATCTAACAAATTTTTCAGCTTCTAATGGCTGAGAGGCTGCACTTGATGATAGTACGGCAGAGCCTCCAATCCATAGTAGAACCGCACCAAGAATTACCCCAATCATTTCATTAATTGGCGTAGTTAAAAAACGAAGCTTGTCTTGTTTCATTACTAATCCAAAAAACATATCGTTCTGTTTTTTAAATCGTCCATATTCTATTTTTTCAGAAATAAAGGATTTTACAATTTTTATTCCTGTTAGCATTTCTTGTAGGATACTTGTAAGTCCTGCAACTTTTATGCTTGAGCGTTTTGCCTTTCTTTTTATGCTATTAACTAAAAACGATATTAATGTAAATGATAATGGAGCGGATATCAGCATGATTAGCGTTAGCTTGACATTGATCATAAACAGCATGATTAGCATTATGATTATGCTTAAAGGTTGATTGATGAGATTTTGAATTGACTGTGCAAAAGCAGTCCTCATATTCGTAACATCATTTATCGCTATAGATGTAATTTCACCGGTTTTATTTTTATGATAAAATGATAGTGGAAGTTTGGTTAGATGATTAAAAAGCTTATTTCTAATATCAACTATCATTCTATTTTGAACATAGGATAAGCTGATATTATTAATATAGAAGAAAATATTTTTTAGTAGAAATGTTGCTACAAGCATAATACAAAGGATCCATAGGGCACCTTGAGGATCTTCTGCTGGATTAGTTGGCATTAGTAAATCTTGAAAATTTGAAAAGAAAGATGTGTCTTTGCTTTCTGTGGTTGAATTAGGTGACATTATAGAGGTAATCAAAGAGCCTACCAGCCATATTGTAATTGCATTTAGAAGAGCAAATAGAAGTGAAGAAATAATTGAAAGCCCTATCATTAATTTATAAGGCTTACAGAATTTTAATATTTTAAGGTAAGATTTCACAGATTATATTCTCCATCTCCATATCTCACAATTTTAATTTCATTTTTTGAAATATCTAAAATAGTCGAACCTTTAGAATCTCTAACTTGCTCATCGTCAAAGATAAGTATATCTGTGTATACTTTAGCAACTTTTTTAAGATTAGATATTGGCTTTTCACCAGTTTTATTTAAACTTGTTGTAATAATAGGACTTTTAAACTTTTCAATTAGATTTAGGGTGAATTTATGATTAGGAATTCTAATTCCTACTAAATCAGAGTCCTCCGTAACAAGTTTTGAAAGATTGCTGTCCTTAGATTTTAAAAGTATAGTAAATGGACCCGGTAAAAGCTTTTTTACAATCTTAAGCTGCTCTTTGTTGATCTCAGTATATTTATAAATTTGTTCAATTGAATTTAAAATTATGCTAAAAGGGCCACGTCTATTTTTAAAATCAATTACTTTCTGAATACATCTATCATTTGTTGCATCAGCAGAAAGACTATTCAATGTGTCAGTAGAATGAACAATAAAGTTTTGTTTTAATCCTTCAATAGCATTTAAGATATTATCTGTATTTGCTTTAAAGTATAAGTTACTCATAATCTTTTTTATTCCATTTTTTGTGAAACCAAAAGTATTGTTCTGGAGTTTCAATGATAGCATCTTGGAGCGCGTTATTATACGCTTCATTTATATTAAAAACTTTATCTTCAGAAGTTTTAGCATCATGTGTAACATTTAGTTTTTTTGAAGAAATTGAGTATGTATAATCTTTATTCATAGTAATAAAACTTATTATTAAAGGGGCCTTATTTTTAATATTTAATATGGCAGCACCTTTTGGAGTTGAGGTTGGCATATTAAATAAGTTGTTGATAGTCCCCTTTTTACCTGCATTTTGATCACTAACTAAAACTAGGTGATATTTTTTTTCTAAAACTTCATTAATACTTTTAATTGAATTCCCTTTTGATATAATCTTAGTATTTTTACAGCTTCTTATCCAATTAAAAAATTTTTCACCATTTTTATTTCGTTGAACCTGAGCAACTCCACTAGTTTTGTAATTATTATATCCTAAAACAGGCAAGAAAAGCTCCCAATTACCAATGTGCCCTGTCATAATAATAGAAGGACTATTTTCATTCAGAAGTATTTTAGTTTTTTTATCCAAATCTAATATTTTATCAATAGTCGATTCATTCAAAAGAGGCAATCTCAAAAAATCAGATATTATAATTCCAAAGTGTATATAGCATTTTTTTAAAATTTGATTTAATTCATTTTTGGATTTATTGGGAAACGAAATTTCAAGATTTTTCATTGCTACTTTTTTTCTAAGCGGTATCAAGTAATAAAGGAAATGACCAATTAATTTTCCAAAAAATAAAGAAATACCTCTCGGCATTAAACAGAATATTTTACTTTTTATTTTTAAAACCCAAAACAATAGTTGATTTTCCTCAAATAATTATATGCTCTTTTTATATCAGCTCTAATATAAATTGTATTCTAACTCAATTAAAATGTAAATTATTTTGTTTGTTCCCATTTATTTTTATTGAAATTGGATAATATACCTAAATATTTAAAAAAATATATATTTGATCAAAATTATGATCAATACTCGGCTATAGATCATGCTTGCTGGAGATTCATTATGCGAATCAATAAAAGTTATTTTTCAAAAAATGCTCATTATAAATATTTAGAGGGACTGGATAAAACTGGCATTACAATAGATAAAATCCCCAAAATTGATGACATGAATAAAAAAATGAATAAATTTGGTTGGCAAGTTGTTGGAGTTAGAGGTTTTATACCTCCATTGATTTTTATGGATTTTCAATCAAGAGGAATTCTCCCTATTGCATGTGATATGCGCTCTCTTGAACATCTTACGTATACACCAGCTCCTGACATCGTTCATGAGGCTGCGGGACATTCACCAATGATAGCTGATGCAGATTATGCTGAATATTTAAAGTATTATGGGAAAATTGCATGTAAGGCAATTTCATCATCAGAAGATTATGATTTATATATAGCTATTAGAGAGCTATCTGATATTAAGGAGAACCCTCAATCCTCAGATAGAGATATTAAAAAGTCAGAAAAAAAATTAGAAAAAGCAGTTGAATCAGTTTCTTATATAAGTGAGGCTGCATATTTGTCAAGAATTCACTGGTGGACGGTTGAATATGGTCTTGTAGGAGATATTGATAGTCCAAAAATATATGGTGCGGGCTTGCTATCTTCAATTGGAGAGAGTGAAAATTGTCTGAAAGAGAAGGTTAAAAAGATTCCAATTTCTCATGATTGTATTAACTATTCCTATGATATTACTGAGCAGCAACCACAACTTTTTGTTACAAAGAATTTTAGATCTCTGTTCCCTATCTTAGATGAGATTAGTAATAAAATGGCTTATAAAACAGGTGGAATATTGGGGATTGATAAAGCGGTTCAGTCTAAAACCATTTGCAGTTTAGAATTAGATTCAAACCTGCAAATATCAGGTGTAGTGTCTGATTATATTCGTTTAGGTGACTCAATTGCTTACATCCGAACTACTGGCCCCACTCAGATTGCATATAAAGATAAGCAAATTGAAAATCATGGAGTTGATAGGCACATGGAAGGATTTGGCAGTCCTATTGGCTATATTGAAAATGGCGTTAAAATTAACGATTTAAATATTAAAGAATTTAATAAAATGGGGTATGGCAAAAATCAAAATATTAAACTTCAATTTAGCAGCGGTGTCAAAGTAAAGGGAATAATTAAATCGTTCTGTGAACATAATGGGAAGATTCAAATTATTACATTTGAAAATTGTACAGTCAGCTTTAATAATCAAATATTATTTGAACCTGAATGGGGTGAATATGACATGGTATGTGGAACTGAGCTGATATCTGTATATGGCGGTGTAGCAGATATAGAAAAATATTATGAATATCAAGATATCAATGATGATATAAGTCTTAATAAGAATATTATCGCAAGCAATAATGATGAAAAATTGAATAAGATTTATTCCAGAATTAGAGAAATCAGAGAGCAAGAAATAGATATTAATGATTTGAAAATATTACATAAGGAATTAAATGAAGGCTATCCGCATGATTGGCTAGCAAATTTAGAGATTTATGAACTTGTCAAAAATCAAAATCTTGCGTGGGTAAAAAAATTGAGAGAAAAAATAGAGACAAAGACACTTGATTCTTCGGACCTATCAACTGCAATCCAAAAAGCTTTATTACTAATATAACATTCTTTGCAATAAAAGCCTTTTATTTTACTTAGGATTTAAGTATAATAACCGACTAAATTAGTCGTATATAAAATGTTGAAAATTACTAAAAAAACAGAGTATGCATTAATTGCAATTAGGCACATTGAAGATAATAATCAGTTAGTTAGCTCAAAGGAAATTGCTAATAAGTACAGTATACCTAGAGAGTTAATGGCTAAAACACTACAATTAATGGCAAAAGCTGGCTATTTAAAGGCTGTTAAAGGTCCGAAAGGAGGCTATAAATCTCAAGTAAGTTTGGATAAAATTTCTCTTAGAGAATTTATGGAATCAATTGAAGGCCCCTTAGCATTAATTGATTGTCATATTAATGATGATTGCGCACAATTTGATGCATGCAGTATAAAAGAGCCAATTAAGCGGATTAATAATAATCTTCTAAATTTTTTGGATAATATAAGTTTAGTAGAAATAACTAAATAATAGGAGTAAGTAATATGTCAGAAAATATAATGGATGGCATTACGCTATCAAGTCAGGCAGCAGATAAAGTTAGATCTGCTCTTAAAATTGAAGGAAAAGAAGGCTTTAACTTAAGAATGTCAGTAAAAGGTGGAGGATGTTCTGGAATGACATATAAAATGAGTTTTGATAATAATCAACAAGAATTTGATAAGATTTTCGAAAGCCAAGGAATTAATATCATATGTGATTTACAAAGCTGGATGTATTTAAAAGGTACAAATATAGAATATTCAGATGATATGCTAAATGGAGGATTTAAAATAAGCAATCCCAATGCTGAACGAACATGCGGTTGCGGAACAAGCTTTTCAATTTAATTATGTCAAAAAATAAAATTATAGATAAGACAATTAAAGAAAAATACAAATTTGGATTTGTTACCAATATTGATCAAGATACAATTCCAGCTGGCTTAAATGAAGATGTGATACGTATTATCTCATCTAAGAAGAATGAGCCAGATTGGCTTCTGAATTGGAGGTTGAAGGCTTACAGGCAATGGATTAAAATGAAAGAGCCAAGTTGGGCTAAAATCAAATATCCAAAAGTTGATTATGATTCAATTAGTTATTATTCAGCGCCTAAGAAAAAGAAAAAACTTAAAAGTTTGGATGAAGTTGATCCTGAAATTCTAAGAACATATGAGAAACTAGGTATCCCAATTGAAGAGCAAAAAATGTTGGCCGGAGTAGCAGTTGATGCTGTTTTTGATAGCGTTTCTATAGGAACTACCTTTAAAGAAGAGTTGGCAAAGGCAGGTGTTATATTTTGCCCATTTTCTGAAGCAGTGATAAAATATCCAGATTTAATTAAAAAATATTTAGGATCAGTTGTCCCGTACACTGACAATTTTTTTGCAACACTCAATTCAGCGGTATTTAGCGATGGCTCATTTGTATACATTCCAAAAGGTGTAAGGTGCCCAATGGAGCTATCAACTTATTTTAGAATAAATGCTATGAATACTGGTCAATTTGAAAGAACGCTTATAGTCGCTGATGAAGGCTCTTATGTAAGCTATCTTGAAGGTTGTACTGCTCCAATGAGAGATGAAAATCAACTTCACGCTGCAGTTGTTGAATTAGTTGCTATGAAAGATGCTGAGATAAAGTATTCTACTGTTCAAAACTGGTATCCAGGAGATGAAAACGGAAAGGGTGGTATCTATAATTTTGTTACAAAGAGAGGAAAATGTAAAGGCAGTAAATCAAAAATTTCTTGGACTCAAATTGAAACTGGTTCAGCTGTAACTTGGAAGTATCCAAGTGTTATTTTAAAAGGAGATAATTCAATTGGTGAGTTTCACTCTGTAGCAGTTTCAAATAATATGCAACAAGCTGATACTGGTACAAAAATGATTCATTTAGGTAAAAACACAAAAAGTACAATTATTTCGAAAGGTATTTCTGCTGGCAAGGGGCAGCAAACATATAGAGGTGAGGTTCGAATTATGAATAATGCTGCAAAATCTCATAATTACTCACAATGTGATTCATTGTTAATTGGAGGGAAATCTGGAGCACATACATTTCCATATATAGATGTCAGAAATAATTCATCTAAAACAGAACATGAGGCCACTACCTCTAAAATTGGAGAAGATCAGCTATTTTATTGCAAACAAAGAGGAATAAAAGAAGAGGATGCTGTTTCTATCATTGTTAGTGGATTTTGTAAAGATGTTTTTAAAGAATTACCAATGGAGTTTGCTGTTGAGGCACAAAAATTAATGGAAGTTACTTTAGAGGGGAGCATAGGATGATGTTATCAATTAAAAATTTACATGTATCAGTTAAAAAGAATAAAATATTAAAAGGTCTTAACCTTGATATCAATCAAGGAGAATTACATGTAATAATGGGACGTAATGGCTCTGGGAAAAGTACATTAGCTAATGTGATTGCTGGACAGGACAATTATAGTATTGATAAAGGAGAGATTAGTTACTTTAATGAGAATCTTCTAGATATGGAGGTTGAAGAAAGAGCATCAAAAGGTGTATTTATGTCCTTTCAATATCCTGTTGAAATCCCTGGAATTAATAATGCATATTTTTTACGGTCAGCTCTAAATTCTCAAAATAAGTTTAATGATAAAAATGAAATCAGTGCCCCTGATTTTATGAAGGAATATAAAAAAAACATGGACCATCTAGACTTAGATGCCTCATTTCTTTCAAGGTCCTTGAACGAGGGTTTTTCAGGCGGAGAAAAAAAACGAAATGAAATGTTGCAAATGCTTATGTTAAAACCACGTTTATGCATATTAGATGAAACAGATTCTGGTTTAGACGTTGACGCATTGGCAATCATTTCAAAATCAATACAAGCAATGAGGAGTAGCAAAAGATCATTTGTGATTATTACTCACTATCATAGAATTCTTGAGCATTTAGATGCTGATCATGTTCACATATTATCTAATGGAGCAATAGTTAAAACAGGTGATAGAAATTTAGCTCTCGAAATTGAACAAAAGGGTTTTAAGGCGGTACTTTCTAGTTGAATAATTTTAACCATATACCAAGTGATGGTTTTGAGCAAATTAAATTTCCAAGTCACAAAAATGAAAATTGGAGATATGTCAATTTACGTGATTTAAAAAAAATATTAAATAAATCTCAATCAACAATTGAAAAACATAATATTTTAAAAGATCAGAATATTGAATCTGATTTAATAATTAACGATGAAGCAATTCATGTAAAAAAAATAATTTCCAATGAAGTTTCAATCGATGTTATATCTCCAGACCAAATAAAAAATGTTAATCCGAGTATTAAAGATAAAATTGGGAATATTGCAAAAATTGATGATTTTTTTGTATCAGATAATACAAGCTCGTTTAACAAGTTAATATTAATAGGCTTAGATGGGAAACTAGATTTCAATATTAATATCGATATTAATATTTCAAAAGATGTAAATTTTAAAAATAGATTTTTCATATACTCAGCCTCAGAATCTAGTTCTTCAATTCAGATTAATTTTCATAATCGAAAATCAATTGTAAATTCTTTGTTTGAATTTTTCATTCAAGATAGTTCAAATCTTAAACTAATATGCGTTAATAATGGTAAGGAGTCTGTTGATATCATTAATTATTGGTTTGAGATTCACAAAAATGCGAATTTAAATGCAACATTTATATCTTTAGGAAGTGAAAAAATATTAAAAAATGATATTAGGGTTGATTTAATAGGGAAATCTGCTAAAGCAGATATAGGAGGATTGTATATACCTCAACTTAATGCATTAGTTGATTATAATCTTAAAATAAATCATCTATCAAAAAAAACTTCTAGTAAGCAGTTTTTTAGAGGAATTCTTGGAGAATATTCTAGGGCTTCATTTACAGGGTTAGTTAAAATTGAGGAAGGTTGCAGCGAATCTAAGTCTGAGCAAGCTAATAATAATTTATTATTATCAGATAAGGCATTTATTAAATCAGACCCCCAGCTTGAAATCTATTGTGATGAAGTTGAATGTTCTCATGGGTCAACTATTGGCCAATTTGACGATGATACCTTATTTTATCTTTGTTCTAGAGGAATACCTAAGCAACATGCTCAAAAATTGTTACTTGAGGCATTTTATATTGACATTTTAAATCGGATTAATAGCCCTAAAATCAAATCTATGGTGGAGAATAATCTAGTTTGAGTAGTATGGTAAATAGAACATTAGAAGATTTAAAGTCTGAATTCAATATTCTAGAAAATCCAATGGATAAGTATCAATATATCATTGATATTGGAAAAGAAAAAAGTGAAAATAATCATAATATACGTACAAACGAAAATCTAATAAAGGGATGTGTATCGCAGGCATGGATGCATTTTGAATCAAAAAATCATCCCATAAAAATTGTTACAGACTCAGATGCTTTGATTGTAAAAGGATTATTGAGTATCTTAGAAAGAATTATAAATAATAGCACTTTGGAAGAAATAAAAGATATTGATGGATCTAAAATATTAAATGAAATAGGCTTAGGATACTCTATATCAAGTCAAAGAACTAATGGATTTATTGGTGCAATAAATAAAATAAAGTTGGAGTTATAAAAATTGGAATCAAATAATAGCCAACTAATAACATTATCTCGTAATTGCAATGCGACTATGATTCCAGCGGGTGAAAAAATTATTTTAATCGAAGGCACACATGTTAGAATAACTCAATCATTAGGAGATAATTTTACTGTACTTGTAAATGGAAATTTGGTTAAAGTTATGGGAGAAGATGCTGATGCTTTAGGTTTAGAAAAAAAAGTTGAAAAAGTTAAATCTACCTCATCTAGATTGGCAACAGAAGATGATATGTGGGATGCTATGAAGCAATGTTATGACCCTGAAATTCCAGTTAATATTGTTGATTTAGGGCTCGTATATGATTTGCAAATTATAGGTAAAAAAAGTAAGCTTGATATTCACGTTAAAATGACATTGACTGCCCCAGGCTGTGGAATGGGTCCCTCAATTGCTGAGGATGTTAAAGCAAAAATCTTTGCTTTAAATGGAATAAATAGTGTTGACGTTGAACTTGTTTGGGATCCTCAGTGGGATAGAGATATGATGTCAGAAGATGCAAAATTGCAATTAGGTATGTTATAATGAATAACAAAATTTTACATTGTAAAAATGATTTCCCAATTTTTAAAAATCAAAATATAGCTTATTTAGATACTGCTTCAACGTCTCAAAAGCCAAACAATGTTATAACTGCTATAACTAATTTTTATAAAAATTATAATGCAAATGTCCATCGTGGTCTTTATCCATGGGCAGAGCAGGCAACTTCTAGCTATGAATCCTCAAGATATAAAATTGCTGATTTTATTAATGCTAAAAATGAAGAACTAATTTTCACAAGAGGAACAACAGAATCCATTAATTTTATTAGTAGTGCTTGGGGAAGAGATAATATTACAAAAGATCATAATATTGTTATTACTGAAATGGAGCATCATAGTAATATAGTTCCATGGCAAATGCTCAGTCAAGAAACTGGTGCAGAATTGCGATATATTCCAATATCAAATCATGGTGAACTTATTCTAGATAATATCTCTGATATCATTGATAATAAAACAAAAATAGTTTCGTTAATACATCAATCTAATGTATTTGGTACGGTCAACCCAGTTGAAAAAATTATTTCTATATCACATAGTAACGGAGCTTTGGTTTTAATTGATGCGGCACAGAGTATTGCTCACCAGGTAATTGATGTTAAAAATCTCAATTGTGACTTTTTAGTTTTTTCAGGACATAAAATTTTAGCTCCAGCTGGAGTAGGATGTTTATATGCTAAACAGTATATATTAAAAAATTTAAACCCGTATCAGACAGGCGGACAAATGATTAATCAAGTTAATAGGAATTACTCAACTTGGAATGACTTACCATTTAGATTTGAAGCAGGCACTCCTAATATTGAAGGTGTTATAGGTCTTGGAGCTGCTATAGATTATGTGAAAAATATAGATATGGTTAATATTAAATCACACAATGAGGTAATTAAAAATTACTGTATAGAAAAGTTGAAAAGTATTGATGGCTTGATGATTTATGGACATAAAAATAAAAATGCGGGACCTGTAATTAGCTTCAATATTGAAGGAATCCAGTCTTATGATTTATCTCAGCTTCTGGCTCAACAAAACATTTTTATCAGATCTGGACACCATTGTGCTCAGCCTATTATGAAAAAACTTAATATTAATTCTAGTAATAGAGCGAGTCTCTATATATATAATGATTTAGAGGATATTGATTATTTTGTTAAGGGCATAAAAAAAGCAGTTAAAATACTTTCTAATTAATCTTCTAACCCTAGTATCTTTTTAAGCTCGCCATTTTGAAATAATTCAACAG
>CEVN01076306.1_pt1 | contig 13421 bp, 14 predicted proteins | sample 427041 | NCBI WGS metagenome assembly CEVN01 (sample SAMEA2623463, study PRJEB7988) | marine metagenome | biome: marine biome (ENVO:00000447); feature: surface water layer (ENVO:00002042); material: "saline water (ENVO:00002010), including plankton (ENVO:xxxxxxxx)" | depth 5 m
GATTTCTTTATCTTCTACAAATATTTCAATGACATGGGTAAAATTAACTCCCATTTGACTTAGTTGCTGAGCCTGACCAATTGTTCTAGGAACTCCATCAAACAGAGCTCCATTCTCACAGTCTGGTTTTGATAATCTATCTTTTATTAAGGCGCCTATAATTTCGTCAGACACTAAACCGCCGGTATCTAAAATATTAGAAACCTTGTTTCCAAGATCACTTCCAGAGGCAACTGCTTCTCTTAGCATATCTCCAGTACTAATCTTAGGAATATGACATAACTCACAAATTAAATCAGCTTGAGTACCTTTTCCTGCACCTGGAGGGCCTAATAAAATTATATTTTTCATATTTCAAGTATTACAAAAGCAAGAACATATTTTTTTTCATCTGAAAGACTAACATGTGTTTTAGTGATTCCCAAATCGTTTAAAATTGTTGTAATTATGCCATCATGATTAAGATATGGCTTTCCATCTGAATTCCTTAATATTTCAATCTGATTAAATCTTATATCCTTGCCAATACCAGTACCTAATGCTTTTGAAACAGCCTCTTTTGCAGCAAATTGTTTTGCCAGAAATGTTACTTTTTTTTCATCAATTTGTGATTTAAATACTTCTAATTCATTAAGAGATAATATCTTATCTGCAAATTTTTCTAGGGAGCCTAATTTCCTAATTCTTTCGACATCTACAATATCTGTACCAATTCCAAAAATCATTTTTTTATTGCTTTAAAAATTTTTCTACTAGCCAAATCATTTCCATCTAAACAGAATGTAATAGCCTTTTTTGTTATTTCTTTAAGTTCTTTTAATGGAACATCTTGAAGATTTCTATTCTTCAAATTAATAATATCTTTGCCTAAAAAAGTTGCATTTTTTGATTTCCTAAAACCTCTTTCTGAAACAAAGCGATATGAAGAATCAACATCAATTGGCTCATTATTGTTAATATCATACTCATAATCAAAGCCATAACCCATTGTATCAAGCATATCTAATTCAAATCGTCTTAAGGTTAGTTCTAAATTTTCATTTAAATTGATGTCTCTTAAGAGCTTTTCATACAACAAAAATAAATCCTCTTGCTGAGCATTTTTTGGAAGGAGCTTAATTAATAGTTCATTAACATATAAAAGACTGTAGCTTGTTTTAGTAAAAGTGCTTTTTGAATGCATGAGATTTCTGTCAATATTAGTTAGTGTTTTTAATTCTGACCTTCCAGAATAATTGATACTTAACTTATGAAATGGAACAAGGTAACCAAAAAATTTAGATTTTGGTTTTTTAGCGCCCTTTGCAATTAAAGAAATTTTGCCATCTTTCTTGGTAAAAACATCAATTATGAGACTTGTTTCACCATATGATCGCTGATGAAGCAAAAAACATTCGTCTGAGTTACTTTGACTCATGCTTATTTCCAACACCGAGACTATTAATAAAGCCTGAATCAGTATTCCAATTTTTTTTGACTTTAACCCATGTTTTTAAAAAAACTTTGCTATCAAGATATTTTTCTATTTCAATTCGGGCTTCTGTTCCTATATTTTTTAAAACTTCTCCTTTTGCACCAATAACAATTTGCTTTTGGGACTTTCTATTAACAAAAATAGTTGCATGAATCTCAGTTACATTATCTTTTTTATCAAATATATTAATTTCAACAAAGATATCATGAGGTAATTCATCACCTAGCTTTCTAATAATTTTTTCTCTAATGAGTTCTGAAATCATAAACTCACCGCCGTCTTGAATTACAAAATCATCTTGAGAGTAAATATGCATATTTTCAGGTAAATTGCTCATTATTATGCTTTCAAGCTGGTTTATTCCATCTTTTGTTTTTGCAGAAATAGGTAATATCTCATGAAAAACTTTTAAAGATGAAAGTTTTTCAATAAAGGGAAGTAATTTATTTTTATTTTCTATTTGATCAATTTTATTAATAACACAAATTACTTTTTGATCAGTTTCTTTTATTTTTTCAATAATTAGCTCATCCTCCTTATCAAGAGAAAGTCGTTGTATTACAAACAAAATAATATCTGAATCTTCTATTATGCTTTGTGCAGATTTATTTAGTATTTTGTTCATTGTTTTTTGAGACTTGATATGCATGCCTGGTGTATCAATTAATATCATTTGTTTGTTGCCTTGTGTCTTAAATCCAATGATATTATTTCTGGTTGTTTGAGATTTTCTTGAGGTAATTGAAAGTTTTTTATTAAGTATTGAGTTAATGATAGTTGACTTTCCTACATTAGGTTTACCAATGATAGATACATAGCCACAATATTGATTATCCATTATCAGACTTTAGATGCATAAGAGCTTTTTTTGCAGTCGCTATTTCTGCAATTCTTTTTGAGGCCCCGTTGGCTATAAACTTATGTGAATTAATAACAATTTCGCAATTAAAACCATTTTTTGATTCATAAGTGACATAATTAGGAATATTCATCTTTTTTGATTGTAAAAGCTCTTGAAGTTCTGTTTTAGAGTCTCTAAATTCTTGATCAGATTTAATATTCGATAACTCTTTTTTAAATAAATTTAATACAAATCTATTTACTTTCGTCCATCCGCCATCTAGGTAGACAGAGCCAATAATAGATTCGATAGACCCTTCAAGAATAGAATGTTTTCTTTGATCAGAAAGATTGGCAGTTCCTTTTGAAAGCTTGATAAAATTTAATAACCCTAATTCAGATGCTTTTTTTGCAAGAGTATCGCCCTTAACTATAAATGACCTCATTCGAGTAAGTAATCCTTCATTTACATGAGTAAAATTAGAATATAAATAATCTGAAATGACTAAATTAAGAATTGAATCGCCAAGAAACTCGAGTCTTTCGTTATTATTTTTATTATTGGAGCTTTTATGAATAAGTGCTAGCTCAAGTAAATTAATATCTTTATATTCATAACAGATTTGAGATTCTAATTTTTTTAAACTCATTAATTAATTCGACCAACTTTTTCAAAGGATGGCAAACATGTCCAACACTCCCATGTCATCCATATATAATCAGCTCTACCAAAGAAATTCTCTCTTGGAACGAATCCTACATCCTTGGTGCTATCATTTGAGTTATCCCTATTGTCACCCATCACAAAATAATGATTTTCAGGAACAGTCCATTCTTGAGGATATTGATTATTCTCGCCTCTTGTTAGCCTAATGAGATATTCGGCCTTTTCATGTTTTTCAAAATATAAATCACCTTCCACATCTAGCTCTCTTTCGACTGTTTCCCCATTACTATATATAAAGCGCTTCTTGATAATTATTTGTTCAGTCTCAAAAAACTCTCTATCTAAGGCTCTGCCATTGACGTAAATTTGTTTATTGATGATCCTAATGGTGTCACCAGGCTTACCAATCAAGCGTTTAATATATGGCACAGGATTATGAGGCGGAATGATAACAACAGCATCTCCATATTGAGGATCAGATTTAAAAAAACTTGGAGTGCCTATTCTGTTAACTTTTAAACCATAGGCAAATTTATTTACTAGTAAGAAATCTCCTTTTTTTAATTGAGGTTCCATTGATCCAGATGGAATTTGATACGGTTCATATAAAAATGTTCTTAAAATAAAAATGATAAAAATTGGTAAAAAATAACCTCTTGAGGTTTTGGCAATCTCATCATTTTTAAGATAGTAGCCAAAAATCATAATCAAAAATGAAACTATAGACCCAAATAGCAAAACAATTCCAAGATCGCCTGAGTTGTAAAAAATACTCATTAAAATTGCTAATCCTGAAATTGAGCTTATAAATGAAATGTACTTTAGTACAAATGGCTCGGTCTGATGAGAGGCTAAATTAAATTTAATCCACGCGAAAAGACATATGGTCATACCTATAAAACCTAAAATGAATAATGGATCAGTAATCATTTATTCCTCTGAGCTAAAATATTTCAAGAAAGCATCTTGGGGAATAGAAACCTTACCAATTTGTTTCATTTTCTTCTTTCCTTGCTTTTGTTTTTCTAATAATTTCATTTTTCTAGTAACATCACCACCATAAAGCTTAGCAGTAACATTTTTTCTGAAAGCTTTAACCGTTTCCCTAGAGATAATTTTAGCACCTAATGCTACTTGAATTGGTACGTCAAACATTTGTCGTGGTATTAATTTTTGTAAATTTTTTGCAATCTCTCTAGCTTTTGAAACAGAAAAAGATTTATGGACTATCATTGAAAGAGCATCAACTTTATTATTATTTATTAAGACATCTATTTTAGTTAAATCAGACTTTTGAAAGCCAATTAATGAATATTCAATAGAGGCAAAGCCTTTTGTTGAAGACTTTATTTGATCAAAAAAATCAATGATTACTGACGAAAGCGGCATATCAAAAGTTATTGAAACTTGATTTCCAAAATACTTCATGTCTTTTTGCGTTCCTCTTTTAGACGTACAAAGCGTAATAATATTTCCAACATAATCATTGGGTGAGATAATTGTCACACTGACAATAGGCTCTCTAATCTCATCAATTTCATTTGGAAGAGGAAGTTGAGATGGATTATCACATTTTAAAATTTCTCCATCTGTTTTTAGCACTTCATATTCCACAGAAGGTGCAGTAGAGATAAGATCTAAATCATATTCTCTTTCTAACCTTTCTCTTACGACCTCCATATGAAGAGTCCCTAAAAAACCGCACCTAAAACCAAATCCTAAAGCATCAGATACTTCAGGCTCATAAACTAATGAGGAATCATTCAAAACTAACTTTGAAAGTGCATCTCTAAATTTTTCGTAGTCATCAGAATTTAAAGTAAATAAAGATGCAAAAACTTTAGGATTTACTTTTTTAAATCCAGAAAGTGGTTTTGTAATATCATCATTGAAATCTATGATTGTGTCTCCAACTGGAGCACCTTTTATATCTTTAATTCCAGCTACAAGATAGCCAACCTCCCCAGATGAGAGTTCTTGCTGTGAGATCTTCTTTGGCGAAAATATGCCAATATCATCAACAATATGTGATTGCCCATTTGAAAAAATTTTAAATTTTTGACCTTTTTTAATTGAACCATTCTTTATTCTAATGAGTGATACAACACCCAAGTAAGAATCAAACCATGAATCGATTATTAATGCCTGCAGTTTTTTATTTTTATCTCCAATAGGAGGTGGTATATCTGTTACAAGCTTATTAAGAAGAGTTTTTATACCCTCTCCAGTCTTTGCGCTTACTAGTGGTGCATCAGATGCATTAATTCCAACCATTTCCTCAACTTCATTTTTTACCCTATCAGGCTCAGCTTGTGGTAAATCAATTTTATTTATAACCGGTAAAACCTCCAGTCCTTGTTCTACAGCTGTATAACAATTTGCTAGAGTTTGTGCCTCAACACCTTGAGAACCATCTACAACTAATAGAGCTCCTTCGCACGCTGAAAGTGATCTTGATACTTCATAGGAGAAGTCAACATGACCAGGAGTATCAATGAAATTTAAAAGATATTCCTCACCATCTTTTTGGTAATTTAATGAAACTGCTTGAGCTTTTATTGTTATGCCTCTCTCTCTTTCAATATCCATTGAATCAAGAATTTGATCTGCCATTTCTCTTGATGAGAGTCCGCCACAATATTCTATCAATCTATCAGATAGAGTAGATTTACCATGATCTATGTGAGCAATAATAGAGAAATTTCTTATTTTTTTCATAATCTGAAGCTATTTTACAAGCAAACTATAAAAAAAATAACAAATATAATTTCAACTAATTTAATGTAATGGAGCGTATTAATCTATTTCCACTTCTAATTAAATGAATAGCAATCTTATCACCAGATGAAAACATCTCAATTGCACTATTAAATGATTCTACGCTAGTTACTTCATGTTTTTTACCTTTGTGTTGAATCATTGTAATAACATCACCTCTAAATAACTCACCGGATGCAGGTGAGTATGAATTTACTCTAGAGACAATTACGCCATCGGGCATATTCAACATTGATGGATTGTCTCTGTCAATGTCTGCAACTTTAAGACCTAGAGGTTCAGTAGATGACTGTGATTTTGCTGGAATAAACTCTTCCTCATTTGATGGTAATTCACCTAATACAAATAAAAGCTCTATTTGTTTGCCGTCCCTTATTATTTTTCCTTTTGCTGTACTATTAGGTCTAATCTGACCAACAACATGAGGTAAGTCAGAGCTAAATTTAATTTCTTTTTTATCGAACTCAATTATTACGTCTCCTGGAAGCAAGCCTGCATTATCTGCAGACTCTCCATCTTCGATATCATTTATAAGAGCGCCGTATGGCTTTTTCATTCCAAGAGCTTCAGCAAGGTCACTATCTACCTCACTCATTCTGACACCAAGATAACCCCTCGAAACTTTACCATTTGTAATTATTTGATCGGCAACATCAACAGCAACATTTATTGGTATTGCAAATGCTAATCCTTGATAACCTCCACTTCTTGAATATATTTGAGAGTTAATGCCAACGACTTGTCCAGAAAGATTAAATAGTGGGCCGCCAGAGTTTCCAGGATTTATTGCTACATCTGTCTGAAGAAATGGCACATAATTACCAATATTTTGGTTTTGAATACTTCTACCCTTAGCACTAACAATTCCTGCAGTTACCGAAAAATCAAAACTAAATGGTGATCCAATGGCAACAACCCAATCTCCCACATTTAAATCATCGCTATCACCGACTTTAACAGTAGGCAAATTATCACCACTGACCTTTAAAACAGCTAAATCAGACAATCTATCAACACCAATGATTTCAGCTTTAAATTCTCTTCTGTCTGACAATGAAACTATAACTTCACCAGCATCTTCAACAACATGAAAGTTAGTCATAATATAATTATCTTTTAAAATAAACCCAGAACCATAAGACACAGCTTCTCTTTTTTGTTGAGGAATATCTCTGAATTCTCTAGGTATGCCAAATCTTTCCAACATTTCATCAGGTATAGGCAGTCCCCTCAGACTATAAGATTGTCCCTGTGATACGTCTTTCTTAGCAGTTATATTAACAACAGCAGGTGCTGATTTATCAACGAGAATTGATATGTTTCCAGGCAGAGCAGCGGAAAGATTGATTCCTACTGCAAATATAAAAATAAGGGCAAGTTTTTTATAAAAATGTGTATGCATATTAAATTAATTAATTATTTAATGATTGAGCTATAGAAATAGCCGAATTAAGGGTGATATTACCATAAAGTGTAAGGACTCTTCCATCAGACAAAGGAACTAAATAAATCATCTTATTACCATGACGCCAATATCGAACTTTATTCAGACCAAAGTTCCTTTTTTCAATTCGTAATTGAAAATTTTCTTTGTCTTTAAAGTAATTTGAGCCATTTGAGGAGTTATATTGATAGCCAACATTTCTTAGATCCACTATTTCATTTCCAGCCATAAACCCTGGCTCATTAACAATTTTCATTACGTAATCTGTTAATTGTTCTTCTGAACGCTCAGCAATTATTTTGGCTTCTTTAGAATTTATTGCTGAGCTAATCTTATTTGATGAATCAATACTGACGTTCATCCTTGAAAAATCAAAGTTAGTCACAACCGTCAATGTTAATAAAATTGTTGCTGCTGCTGTAATCGAATTAGACAACCAGAAACTTTTATAAGAAATATTCGAATTCTTTTTATTTGAGTTTATTGAAATTAAATTTGAATCTTCGTTATCTTTGATAGCAGTTGTTAATGCCATCATTGATATTTGTTCTAGTAATACTGGATTCTCATTTATAAAAGTAATTAATTCATCTATCTCCTCGGAGCTGAGATTTAACTCTCCATCATAAAAAGCAGATATTTTTTCTTTTATATCATTCATGGTTAATAAGCTCCTTTTTCATATACTCTATTATTGACTCTCTTGCTCTAAAAATACGAGACCGCACAGTTCCGATTGGCGTGTTTGTGATTATACTAATCTCTTCGTAACTTTTTCCTTCAGATTCTCTTAATGTAAAAGCAGTTTTTAATGATTCAGGTAGGGTATTTACAAAATTTGAAATTTTATCCATTGATTCATCATGAATGATAACTTCTTCAACGCTATCAAAAGAACTGAAATCTATATTTAAGTCCTCCATAGGAATATTTGATCTTTGTTTCTTAAAGTTTGAACTTACAACAAAATTTTTAGCTAAATTTATAGCAATCCTATAAACCCATGTAAAAAATGCACTATCGCCCCTAAATGTATCTAACTGTTGCCATACCTTTATAAAAGTATGTTGTGTTAAATCCTCAGAATCCTCTTTAGATTTAGTAAAAGAAAATAATGAGGCATATACCCTTGGATAATACTTATTTACTAAAATTTTGAATGCTCCTTCATTGCCATTTTTTGCTTTATCTATTAAAACGGAATCAATATCATTTGAATTGTTACTCATGTATATTTTTCCTACTCCATATGACAAAGAAAATTCTTAAAAGTTTCCAGATTCTTTAAATTTTTTAAGGTTCTTAGAAATAAACTCTTCGTGAATATCATTACCTAGAGACTCTTGTTTGAAAAGAAAATCATATAAACTTTGATCATCATAATTTAATATTTCCTCAAATAATAACAGCTGGTCATCAGATAGCTTTTCTAATGAATGTTTGGAAAATTCTCTCAAAAGAAGATCGATTTCTCGCATACCTCTTCTACATTTCCAATGAATTCTGTTTATTTCTTTGCTCATTAGTTAAAATATAAGTTTAAAAAAATGTAATTTTACTTGAAAAAAGATATTCATAATAAATTAATCAAATATGGTTGGCATACCATTGCTAATTGGGTTGTGCTCGAAATTGAAGGAAACAAGCAAAAAGTTGATGAATTTCTTCAAGGCCAATTAACTTCTGACATACATAAAATAGATGAAAATGGCTTCCAACTATCTTCAATATGTGATCATAAAGGTTTTGTTATTTGTGATTTTATCATTAATCTAAAAGCAAATGTTTATAAAGTTGTTATCAACAATGAGCTTGCAGACATTTTTATCAAAGAGCTTACGCCATTCGCTCAATTTAATTCAGTAAAGTTTCACGTGAATGATCAGAAAGTTGTTGGATCTGTCGCGGAGAGTAATGCTACGTCAAGTAAGTGTTATTGGCGTAGTGATCAATATTGTCTTGGACTTCAAATTCTTCATAAAGACTCCGATATTCCGAACTCAATTAACAAAAATGATTGGCTTGTGGCTCACAAACTAGCAAAAATTTTATTTTTAGATCTTGAAGATGTCAAAAAATATAGGCCTTTAGAAATAAATTTTGATGCTCAGAGGGTGTCATTTGATAAAGGATGTTTTCGTGGGCAAGAAATAGTGGCCAGAATGAAGTATCTTGGAGTAGATAGAAGAAAGTTTTCTACCTTGATTACTAAAAATAGATATGAAGCTAATGAGAGCTTGAAAATTGTTGGAAAAAAAATAAAAGTGAATGACCTTCATATATTCAACGCTATTGTTAAAAAGGACGAAATTAATTCAATAAATGAAAAGGATGTGGTGATTGATATTTTCTAATTTACCAGATGATCTCTTCTAACCCATTTACTTTAAGATAATCATTACATTGAGAAAAATGCCCGCACCCAAAAAATCCTCTATATGCTGACAATGGTGATGGATGTGCAGCAGTCAAAATTAAGTGTGATTTTGAATCAATATATTTTATGTATTTTTGGGCATTTTTGCCCCAAAGTAAAAATACCAAATTATTTTTTTTATTTAATAAAAAAATAATTTCCTTGATAAAATTATCCCAACCTATTTCCAAGTGAGATCCAGGTTTTGAAACCTCAACTGTAAGACATGAATTTAACAATAATACTCCTTGAAGTGCCCACGCTTCTAATGAGCCATCCTTGTTATGAAGAACTCCAATATCATTTTTAATTTCTTTGTATATATTTTTAAGGGATGCAGGAATTGGATTATCTTTGTTCACAGAAAAAGCAAGACCGTTTGCTAGACCTTCCTGAAAATATGGATCTTGACCAAAAATCACAACTTTTGTTTCATGGTAAGTACATAACTCAAAAGCTTTAAAAATATTTTGTAAGGAAGGTGCAATTTTTTTATTTTTTAAAAATTCATTACAAATGTAATCAATAGGAGCGTTTAAAGATTTTAAATCGAAAAACATTTTATGTTCTTGAAACCAGCTTTTAGGAAGATTTATTTGAGTACGAATTTTGCTCATAATTTCAAAATTTTTTATCCACAGATTCTGTGGATAAAGTTATGGATAACTTTATTTATACCACACAAATCGCTTTAAAATAAGGGTTTTTTATAAGTTGTATAAAAATTATACAAAAAACATAAATATACCCGCATATCAGTACTTTATAAATATTTAATAGAAAAGATGGTTCATAAATACAAAATAAAATGGGCTTGCTTTTAACACTATTTTTTTCTGTTGACAAGTGTATTTATTAAAAATAAATAATAAATGATCATTTTGGACGTTTGTTGATTAAAAATTGTGTTTTTTTTAAAAATTTAACAGACTCTTACTGTTAAAACGTTTTCATTATCATGAATTTTTTTAAGTAATTCTTGTGATGGATTTTCATGCAAATCAATTAATGTGATTGCAATTTCGTCTCTACTTTTATTGATCATATCTGTAATATTTAAATTATTGTGTGCAACTTCACTTGTGATTTTCCCTAAAACGCCAGGCTCATCTTTATGAACTATAACAATTCTAAATTGGGTTGTTCTGCCTAATTTTACATTTGGAAAATTAACAGAATTGATTATTAATCCGTTTTCAAGAAAATCTTTTGTTTGCTCTGCAGCCATGATTGAACAATTTATTTCAGCCTCTTTTGTACTTGCGCCTAAATGAGGTAATAGGATTACATCTCCATTATGCATAGATCTATCTATCAACTCTGGAGTTGGAAAATCAGTCACATAAGAACTTAATTTTTTATTTTTTAAAGCATCAATTACATCTAAATTATTAACAACGCCTCCACGAGATAAATTTATTAATTTGGCATTTGTTTTTACGTTATCTAGAATTTTTTTTGATACTAAATTCTTTGTAAGATTTGATAGCGGTACATGCAGTGATATGTAGTCAGAATTACTTAACAAAAATTTTAAATTTTCGGCTTTTTCAACCTCTTTCGGTAGCATCCATGCTGCATCTACAGATATGTATGGATCGTAACCAATAATTTTCATATCAAGGATTGAAGCGGCTTGAGCTAAGAGTGAGCCAACAGACCCTAAACCAACTATTCCAAGAACCTTTCCTTTGAGTTCGTTGCCTTTAAAAATCTTTTTTTCTTTCTCCATTAAATTATTTATTTCAGTTTCATCTTTACCAATTAACGATTTTGCAAACGCATTTCCTTGAATAATTCCTCTTGAAGAAAGAAGCATCCCACAAATAACTAGCTCCTTGACTGCATTTGAGTTAGCTCCTGGAGTATTAAAGACTACTATTCCATTTTTTGTTGCAAGCTCTACTGGGATATTGTTGAATCCTGCACCTGCTCTAGCAATGCATTTTAAGTTTTTATTAAAATCATAATTAATTAACGTATGACTTCTAATTAATATTGCGTCTGGTTCAATATCATCGTACTCAAATTTTGCTTTTGTAAGCAACGACAACGCTTGTTCTGAAATATTATTAAACGTCTTAAATTTATACATAGACAGCTAATTTAATTTAGGTTTGGTGGAAAAAACAGAAGCATTATATACAAATATGACATATATTAACCATATAAATATGAGCATAAGTGTAAAAAATCTAACTTTTTCATATGATGGAAAATGTCTAGTAGAAAATCTCAATTTTGATATCTCTAATAGCTGTATAGGCTTAATAAAAGGCGAAAGCGGTTCTGGTAAATCAACATTACTAAATGTAATTGCAGGCCTAAAGAAGGCTGATAGCGGTAATGTCGAATGTAACAATAAAGTTTATATGGATGAAAATACCTTCTTGCCTCCTGAAAGTAGAAGAATTGGATACGTTTTTCAAGATTTTGCACTATTCCCACATATCAATGCAAAAAAAAATATCGCCTATGCTTTAAATAAAGATTTTCTTCACACAGACCATATAACACTTATATTGAATTTAAACGACCATCTTCATAAAATGCCTCATGAATTATCAGGTGGGCAGCAACAACGAGTTGCTATTGCGAGAGCAATTGCGATGCGACCTCACTTATTAATCCTTGATGAACCATTCTCCAACTTAGATCAAAAAAATGCTATTGAAGCTCAAAAAATAATTTCAAAATTTATTAAAGATTGGGATATTCCGTGTTTATTAGTTACTCATGATCAAAGCGAACTCAGTGAATTGCATATTGAAAAGGAAATAATAATTACTTAGGTCTCATCGTATGAATTAAATATGACTTCCACTCATCGTAACTCTTTTTAATACTAATTGTATTTTCGACATTTGGTTTAAAGATATCCATATCGGATGCTATAATTTTATTTAAGTCATTGCCTGATGAAGCCATCGCTACAATACAAGCACCAAGTGCAGTTGATTCAACATTCTGAGGTTGTAAAATTTCTTTTTCCAAAGAATTTGCAAGAATTTGACAAAAAGTCTTATTCTTTACCATCCCTCCATCAACCAACAAGCTTGAAACTTTGATGTCATACTTTTCTAAGATTGAGGTGATTTCTTTTGTTTGAAATGCTACTGAATTAAAGCAGGCTGTTACCATGTCTTGAATTGAGGAGTCTTGTGTTAAGCCATAAAAACCTCCTCTTATGTCTGAATCCCAAAATGGCGCTCCTAGTCCATTAAAAGCTGGCAAAAACAGAACTTTGTTGCTTTCTCCGTTTATATTCAGATAACTTTCACTTTGTTCTGATGTTTCAAAAAAATTCATTTTGTCTCTAAGCCATTTAATTATATTTCCACATGAATATATACTTCCTTCAATTGCATAATGAGTTTTTCCGTCTAACGTATAAGCTACTGTGGTAAGCAGACCTTCATTAATTGAAACTGGTTTTTCTTCAGTATTAGCCATCAAGAAACATCCTGTGCCATAAGTGGACTTCATGTCACCATTTTTCATACATCTTTGACCAACTAAAGCAGCTTGCTGATCTCCAATAACGCCCCTTATGGGAATATTAGTATTATTTACATTTAAATTTCCAAAGTTACCATCGCAGCTTAATACCTCAGGCAGCATTGATTTTGGTATATCAAAAAGTTGTAATAATTCTTTATCCCACTCAAGAGTATGTATGTTAAAAAGCATTGTTCTTGATGCATTTGTCACATCAGTAAAATGATTTTGATGTCCGGTTAATTTGTAAATCAAGAAGGTATCGATTGTGCCAAATAACAAATCTCCCTCCTCTGCTTTATCT